>OODK01000514.1_pt1 | contig 34711 bp, 31 predicted proteins | sample 1671371 | NCBI WGS metagenome assembly OODK01 (sample SAMN06348150, study PRJEB24527) | human gut metagenome | biome: human gut; feature: ankylosing spondylitis patient; material: feces | host: Homo sapiens | place: China | collected 2015-10 | reverse complement strand
TGTATAGAATAATATTTACTCAAAGTATCAACTCCTTTCAATAATATTCTACTCTGATATTTTATAAAACTCAACACCAACTTATATGATTTTATAATTTATATTTAACTGTTAACAACCACCCTGTTATCTCCGTTATGTTATTTTGCAGAATGAAATGATTCAATATATAAATTACTCGTAATTGTTCAGTAGCCTCACAGTTATGAGTCAGAATGCTACCTACGGAATAGGTACAATTTATCATAGGATAAATCTGCAAAAAGTACCAGTAGTAAAAATACACAAAGATAGAAATTGAGAATTGGTAAAAAAGCAGTATAAACAGGGGATAGATAGAATAGTGAAATCATTTAGCCTGCAAAGGAATAAAAATTTGAACACATATTGATGCTGAGAGATATACGCAAAAAATGAATTAAAAAACCATAGAATGCATGAATTGTTCTATATAAAATGAAACGGTTCAAAGATGAAAAAAACGAAAACTGGGCAAGGAAATAAAAGAAAGAGTAAAAATGCACAAAAAGTAACCGGTAACTTTGATGAAAAATCACAATTGCTTTGTGCAAGATGTTGTAGTATAGTAAATGCAACGAAAGGAACTACGGAGAAATAAAAATGAACCGTTTCAAAGTAGTAAAGTGCATAACCTATTTAGGAGGATATCTGATATGAAAAGAAAAGTAGTTGCAGCAGTATTAACAATGACAATGGCAGGAAGCCTGCTGGCAGGATGCGGAAGTTCTTCTTCCGATGACTCTTCTTCCAAGAGCGAAACCACAACAACAGATGAAAGCGGAAGCAGTGATTCCACAGCCAGCGCGCGTGAAGATTTCAGCGGTGTATCTATCACCATGTTGAACACAAAGAGTGAGATCGAATCTCAGATGGAAGCTGCCGCTGAACAGTGGGGTGAACTGACAGGAGCAAAACTGGAAGTTTACACCATCGGTAGTGGTACACCTTCTCAGGAAGTATCTGCAAGATACGCAGCAAAGAATGCACCAACACTGATCATGTGTGACCCACAGGACGTTGCTTCTATCTGCGAAGAAAAAGGCGTAGATCTGAGTGATGAATCCTGGGCAGCAAATGGTGGTACACAGTATGGTATCACAGGTAATGACGGAAAACTGTACAGCTTCCCATTCTGTATCGAAGGCAGAGGTATGATCTACAACAAAACAGCAATCGAAGATACTCTGGGAGAAGACTGGGATCCGACTTCTGTAACAAACATGGATGATTTCGAAGCACTGCTGAAAAAACTGGTAGACAACGGTATGGAAAGCCCGGTGGCTCTGAACCAGGAAGACTGGAGCAATGCAGGACATTACTTCACACAGATGTATGAAGAGCAGGATGGAACACTGACCGGTACAGAAAAGATTATGGAAGATCTGAGAAACGGAAGCGTAGATCTGATGTCCAATGAAAGATTTACTTCTCTGATGGATACCTACGATCTGCTGATGGAATATAACATCAATAAAGCAGATCCGCTGGCTGCTGATTACGATGAAAACGCTGCAGACCTGGCAGAAGGTGATGTGGCATTCTGGTTCAACGGAAACTGGGCATGGGCAGAGATTTCTGATTACATTGAAGACGATACTGAAATCGGAATCATGCCGGTACCGCAGAACGGAACAGAAGGAAATGCTAACGTAAATGATTACATCTGTGGTGGTGCTACCAAACAGGTTATGATCGATAAAGAATGTAACGATGAAAAACAGCAGGCAGCAGCAAAAGATTTCCTTGACTGGCTGGCAAACACAGCTGAAGGAAACAAAGTACTGGTTGATGATTGCTCTTTAGTACCTGCATTCTCCAACATCACAGAAGAAGCTACAAATATGCTGGGACAGAGTATCCAGAGATACACAGTAGAAGGAAAACTGTTTGATCAGCCTTCTAATTATCCTGGAGATCACTGGTCAGAAGTTGGTGCGATCATGCAGAAATATCTGGACAAACAGATCGACCGTGCCGAATTCGCAAAAGAAGTTCAGGATTACTGGACAAACCTTTCCGAATAATCAAAAAGGCAGATACATAATTGGTTGCTAGTTAAGAAGTTGCCGGGCAGAGTAATGAACACTGACCCGGCAACTGCTACTAAAAGAGGGAAAGAAAGGCAACGAGATGAATAGTAAAAAAGAAAACTTATGGAGCAAAGTTTCCACGTTCCTGGTATTTGCAGGTCCTGCAACCTTCTCATTCCTGGCCGTGGTAATCGTACCATTCTTATATGGTGTATATCTGACATTTACAAGCTGGGACGGCGTATCCAGCAACAAACCTTTTGTAGGACTGAAAAACTATGCGGCAGTAGTTGCAGACAGCAGCTTCTGGCAGTCCCTGGGACTGACACTGCTGTATGTGGTAGTTTCCGTAATACTGGTAAACGTGATCGGATTTTTACTGGCACTGCTGGTAACCGGAAAAATTAAAGGAAAGAATTTCTTCCGTGCCGGATTCTTTACCCCGAACCTGATCGGTGGTATCATCCTTGGTTATATCTGGCAGTTCGTATTTAACAAAGTTATTGTTTACTTTGGTGATGCACTGAACGTTACCGTTCTGCAGAAATCCATGCTGTCAGGAAGTGCCTCTGCATTCGCAGCACTGGTACTGGTAACAATATGGCAGTTCTCCGGTTACATGATGTTAATTTATATCGCAGGTCTGACCGGTGTATCCGAAGACCTGAAAGAAGCAGCCAAGATCGATGGCTGTAACGAATCTCAGACAACAAGATATATCGTACTTCCGCTGATGAGAGCATCTTTCACGATCTGTATGTTCCTGACCATCACCAGATGTTTCATGATCTACGATGTGAACCTGTCCCTGACAGAAGGTGGTCCTTACGGATCTACTGTTATGGCTGCCATGTATGTATTTCAGAAAGCCTTTTCTGCAAAACAATATGGTGTCGGACAGACAGAAGCAATCATCCTGTTTATCTTTACAGCGGTTATTGCAGTATCTCAGACAATCATCAACAAACGGAAGGAGGTTGAAGCATAATGGAAGGACAGGAAAAGACAGTAAGAGGCATCAAAACGTTCCTGAAAACACTGGTAACTGTAGTGCTGTTTATCATCTATATGTTCCCGTTCTACATGATCGTGCTGAATGCCTTCAAACACAAACGTGATATTATCAAAATGCCACTGAGCTGGGGTGGTAAAAAAGGTTTTACAACAGATAACTTTGTAGATGCTTTCCAGCAGATGAACTTCATGAACATCCTGAAGAACTCCCTGATCATTACCTGTGTGAGTGTGTTCCTGATCATTCTGTTCTCCTCCATGGCAGCTTACATCTTCGTAAGAAAAGCATGGAAGATCAACCAGATCATCTTCATGGTAATGCTGTTTTCCATGGTAATCCCGTTCCAGGTAGTTATGATCCCGCTGATCTCTATCTACGGTGGAACATTTGGAATCCTGAACCACAGAGCAACATTGATATTCATGCATCTGGGCTTCTCGGTATCTATGGCGGTATTCATGTTCCATGGATTTATCAAAGGCGGTGTACCGATCTCACTGGAAGAGGCAGCACAGATTGACGGAGCAGGAAGACTGAGAACATTCTTTCAGATTGTGTTCCCTCTGTTAAAACCGACCACAGCAACACTGATTATCCTGTATGCCCTGTCTCTGTGGAACGATTACCTGCTGCCGAGCCTGATCCTGACAGATAAATCTCTGTACACGATCCCGATCGCAACCAAGCTGTTCCAGGGAACATACAGCAATGATATGGATCTTCTGATGGCGGCACTGGTTATGGCAATCATCCCGGTAATCATCCTGTATATCGCATTACAGAAATATATTATCGCTGGTGTAGTTGCCGGTGCAGTAAAATCATAATAAAGCGGTACTGAAAGGTGAGTGTATCTGAATCTGATAAAGAAAAGATACACTCACCTTTTCTTATATAAACGGAAAGACGTTGGGGTCAAAAGGTATTTTACCCCCTTTGATACCGGATTGATCCGTACTTCGTACTCTCACGATCCTGGTATCATAGAAAATAAAGTGCATAACAATACATAGACAATACGAGAAAATAATTCTATAATAAAAATAAATATAGCCTTTTCAGGTTCCGATGAAGGACGCGTCATGTCAGAAACTTGCAGTGTCGAACTTGAGTATCTGATAGGATGGTGTGGAGGAGGAAAATCAAATGGTAACAATCAAAGACGTTGCACGGGATGCCGGTGTATCGGTGGGAACCGTGTCGAACGTACTGAATGGAGGACGTGTCAGTGAAGCGAGGAGAAAGCTGGTAGAAGCGTCCATAGAAAAACTGGGGTATCAGGTGAATACTCTGGCAAAGGGAATGCGGATGCAGAAGACCGATTATGTGGTTGTCATTCTGCCGAATCTGATCAATCCGTATTTTGCACTGTTGCTGGATGCTCTGGAAAGCGAATTGTCAGCAGTCGGAAAACAGGTACTACTATGCCTGTCCGGTGATGATGCCGAACGGGAAGTGGCATTTATGGATATGGCAAAACAAAATAAAGTTGACGGAATCATTGGTGTGACTTACAGTAAGGTAGAAGAGGAACGGATCGAAAACATGGCTTTTGTTTCCATCGACCGTCATTACAAATCACACATCCCATGTGTGGCAGGAGATAACTGGCAGGGCGGCTGGCTTGCAGCAGAGAATCTGCATAAAAGAGGATCCACCAACCTGTTGTGCTTTATGACAATGTCATCCGTAGACAGTGAAGTCCGAAAAAGAAGAGTCGGTTTTACTGAATATTGTATGGAACATGATCTTTCCTGTAACAGTGTGGAAATGTCAGAAAAACAGATTGTTTCGGTCTATGAATCCTACGGATCCAGAAAACTGATCCACAATATGCTGCGGGCTTATATTTCCCCTTCCATGGGAGAACATTCCATCGATGGAATCTTTACCAGTTCGGATCACCTCGCAACGATTGTACGGGAAGAACTCGAAGAGATGGGGAAACGGGTTCCGGAAGATATCCAGATTATCGGATACGATGGTCTGCAGTTCTTAAATCAGGGGAAACCAATCGTATCGAGCATCGCGCAGCCGTTGCACGAGATTGCAAAACAGGCGGTGAAGAGTCTCACAGATATGATTGAAAACGGAAAAGCAGAGGATGTCACGAACATTCCGGTAACGTTTCATGAAGGATCGACGACAAAACCACTGGAAACAATAAGTGAATAACAATAAAGGAGGAACGTACCATGCCACAGATGCATTGCAATTTTTTTTCTTACGCTCTGGGTCACGGAGCAGATCTTACAATCACGCTGCCGGGAGTAAGTCCCTGTGATATGGATGATCCGGTGTTACTGACACATCAGATGCCGGAAAAATTCCCGGTATTATACCTGTTACACGGTCATGGAAATGATTATCTTTCCTGGGAGCGTTTTACCTGCGTCAGCCGTTATGCGGAAGAGTACCGGATCGCGGTAGTTTCTGCATCCGTGGGAAATTCTCTATATATGGATACGATCTACGGAGAAAAATTTTACGATTTTATTGGAAAAGAACTTCCTGAATTCGTAAAAGCATACTTCCCGATTTCAGATCGTCCGGAGGATACCTATATTGCAGGAGCTTCCATGGGCGGCTATGGTGCGCTGATCCATGCGATGACAGACACAGAACAATATCGCGCGGTTGGTGCATTTTCACCGGCTACGGTCTGGTCGAAAGAGATGGAAGAAAAAGTCGGACATCAATATCCGGATGCGATGGATCTCTATCAGACGATCAAAGACGATCTGGATGCAGGCAAAAAGCTGCCGGATATTTTCTTCTGTGTGGGAAATAATGATTTCCTGATTGAATCGGTGGACCAGTTCGAGGAATATCTGAATTCTTTGAAAATTGAGCACCGTTTTGACCGTGTGGACGGTTATGAACACGAATGGAGATTCTGGGAACTGGAACTTCCGAAGTTCCTGGACTGGCTGCCGAGAACAGACAGCTATGCGAAGATGGGAAAACATAAAATGTAAATTATATATGCGAGTGCAAAAGGGGGATTTTTTATGAATTTTGATGCATTTGAGAAAAAAGTCAAAGATCTGGGTGTGCTGGGGATCGTTGTGACGAAGGACGGCAAAGAAATCGGAAAGAAACTGTGGGATGAGCAGTGCAGAAGAAATGTATATTCTGCAAGTAAAAGTTTCACTTCCACAGCTGTGGGAATCGCAGTAAAAGAAGGTCTGCTATCCCTGGATGAAAAACTGGTGGACTGTTTTGACGAAGATCTTCCGGAAACTGTCAGTGAGAACCTTGCAAAGGCTACGGTAAAAGACCTTCTGACCATGTGCCTCGGACAGGAAAAAGCGGAACTGATGGGTGCACAGCGCCCGGTTTATGAGGAAGAGGACTGGGTGAAGATGAGTCTTGCCCTCCCGTTTGTCTACGAGCCGGGAACAAAGTTTGTATACAATAACGTAGGTCCGTATCTTGCAGGTGTTCTGGTAGAACGGAGAGCCGGATGTGATCTGGTATCCTACCTGTATCCGCGACTGTTCAAACCGCTGGGCATCGCCCGTCCGACCTGGGAACTGGATCCATATGGTCATGTCTTCGGTGCCGGCGGACTTTTCCTGACAATGGATGAACTCCACAAACTGGGACTTCTCTATCTGCAGAACGGAAACTGGAACGGAAAACAACTGGTACCGGAAAGCTGGGTAAAAGCAGCTACCAGCAAACAGGTTGAAAATGATGCAGACAGCTTTGGTTACGGTTATCTGTTCTGGGGCGGCAGAGAAAATACCTTCCGCGCCGACGGAAAATACTGCCAGTGGTCCATTATCAGTCGCGAGAAAAACGCAGTCATCACCGTTGTCGCAGAATGCCGCAGAAGCCCGGAACTGATGGATGCGGTGTTTACGGAGGTATTTCCGCAGGTGTAAACGGATAGATATGGAAAATGCAAGGAAGCAGGAAAACGGATAGCGTTTTTTGCTTCCTTTTGAATATATAATAGAAAATAGAATATTGTGCAGCTTTAAAAATGCAGTTATGATAACAAAATGGTAGTATCCACAGATGCTTTTCAGACAAACAAAAATATCTAATCAACATATCTAGATCACATATCTAATACTCAAAGTCCTGAGAAAAGAGAAAATATCCGATGTATGGGTAAATGAATATAGAACATAATATGGATGTTTTTTTTATAGAGTTTGAAAGAAAGTTGTTTCTTAAACAAAAGACATTCGCCCTGAAGAAAAGTGTGATACTATAAAAGAAAGGCAATCTCCGTAGCAATGTTCTGAAAGAGGACATGACAGGAGGTACAATGAATAAGCAGACAAAGATAAATGAAAACGCACAGGAAACAAAAAACAGAGAAGAATTTATCATGCTTCCAACAGTTGCATTTTGCTTTAAAGAATGCAAAGATAAGGCAGGGAATGGATGTGAAAGTTGTTTTGAAAAACGGACCGCAGATGGATTTTGAGATGCAGGTGGCAGCAGTTTCTTACTGGATAAAAAGAGTTTTGTTTTATTCTAGGAAAATGTATACCAATTAGCTAAAGGTGTGGGAATGCTATGATAAACTGAAAACATATCCATGTGATGGAATTGAAGAAGCTGCCGGAGAAAGAGCAGAAAGGAGTTTGAGAAAATGGCGAAAGAAAACTCTTATATAGATGAAGCGTATGAGAGGTTAAAACATATGAGTGCGGATAAGAAGAGTTCAGAATACGAGGAAAGATAAAGGGTTATCCGGGATTATAATTCACAAATGAACGCGTGCCGGGAAGAAGGTTTTGCTCTTGGAGAGAAAAGAGGCAAAGAACGAGTTGAATCAATAATCTTAAATATGTCAGGGAAGGGGAAAACTCCGGAAGAGATTGCGGATATGACAGGAAAGAACCTCGAAGAAATATTAAAAATTCAGCAGAAAGATTTACAGGTGGAAGATGAAAATAAAAATTAGAGATATTCCGACTTTTTATAAAATATTATTTCCGAGCATAGCGATAACCCTGATGGTTACGCTGACTTCTACGATCTTTACCTATAATAAAGCTTCAGAAATTATTCTGAAAAAAACGGTGCGTCAGAGTCAGGAAACGGTCCGTCAGATGTCGGAAAATTACGAAAATTTTATGCAGGGAATCTATGACAAGATCAATTACATAGCATACAGTGCGACAACACAGGAGGAACTTTGTTATGGTGAGAAGGGCGTTTATGAAGAAGGATATTTTTCACGGGAAAGAGAATTAAAACGTCAGATGGTACGGTTGTTTAACAGTTTTTATGTGGACGATCTGCAAATCTATGCGAAAAATGGAAAAGATTATTATTTTTCGGTAAAGCAGGAGGTAAAAAAGCCGGAAAAAGAAGAAATTGCGAAAATGATACAGCAGGCTACGGATGCAATGGGAGGAATTGTCTGCATCAATGATTTGAAACACAGTGGTCATCTTCAGATTGTAAAAGAGGTAAGGGACAATCTGAAGATGTCTCCAATTGGAACGATCCGTCTGTCCATCAATTCTGATGCGCTGGAACAGATACGGAAAAATGTTAATTTTGCTTCAGAAGGTGCGGTATTGATTCTAGATGAAAAGAATCAGATCGTGCAGGGGCAGGCATCGGAACTTTCGAAGAAAGCCGATCAGCTCTTTCAGGCAACGGAAGGCGAATTTGAATATCAGATGCAGAAGAAAAAATACCAGGTGGTTTACCGGGTATCTGATACGACAAAATGGAAAGTGATTGGTATTATTCCACTAAGGGAAATATCTGCAGATTTACTGCCGATTCAGAAACAGATGATCAAGACGTTGATGATAGGGATTTTTATCAGCAGTATTCTTTCGTTTTTATTATCCTATGTCATCGTACATCCGATTCGGGCAACTGTATTGGCGATGCACCGGTTTTCAGAAGGAGATTTTGAAGTACGTCTCAGCGAAGAAAGAAAAGATGAATTTGGTGAGATGAATCGGGTGTTTAATGAGACAACAAGAAAGATAGAAGAACTCATGCATGAAGTAACCAACAGCAAACTGTTAAATAAAGAGATGGAGTTTAAAGCTTTGCAGGCACAGATCAATCCTCATTTTCTGTATAATGCGCTGGATACCGTCAACTGGATGGCTATGAAAAAAGGAGATACCGAGATCTGTGATATGGTCAGTGCAATCAGTAATCTGATGCGGATTAGTATTGGAAATAAGCAGGATATTTTCAGCATCCGACAGGAATTGAAATATGTAAAAGATTATCTGTATATACAGGAGACACGCTACCGGGATCGCTTTCAGGTGTATTTTGCAATTGATGAGAAAATTCTGGATGAAAAAATTCCCAAACTGACGATTCAGCCACTGGTTGAAAATGCAATTGTACACAGTGTGGAGGTATCAAAAGGAAAGACTGTTTTGAACATAAATGGTTATATTGAGCAGGGAAATGTTGTGATCGAGATTAAAGATGACGGAGTCGGAATGGATCGAGATACCTTACTTCATCTGTTGGATCCACCGGAAGGGGAAGAAAAGGATATTTCTGTTGCTCATACGGGACTTGGCATGTATGCCGTTCATCAACGTCTGCGCTATCTGTATGGGGAAGAATACGGACTGACAGCAGACTCGGAGCCGGGAAATGGTACATGCATAAAAATCTGTATTCCGTTTACAAAAGGAGAAGAGAAGACATGGAGTTAAAAATTTTAATTTTGGATGATGAGTATATTATTCTGGATGGTCTGTGTTCGTTCCCGTGGGAGATGTATGGATGTAGAATTGTCGGGAAAGCGATGGATGGGGAAGAAGGAATGGAACTGATTGATCGATACCAACCGGATATTATATTGAGTGATATCAAGATGCCGGAGAAAGACGGGATTCAGGTTGCAAAATATGCGAAGGAAAAATATCCAGATACCGAAATTATCTTGTTGACAGGATACGATAGTTTCAGCTATGCACAACAGGCGATTACAATTGGAGTAGCAGATTATTTACTAAAACCGGTGAATTTCCGTGAAATGCATGAAGTGATAGGAAAGACATGCAAAAAAATACGGAAAAACCAATTTGAAAGACAGGATTACTATGAACTTCAGAAGAATTACCAGAAAGCATTGCCGGAAATCAGAGCAAAGCTAATCTCTGATCTGTTAAATGGAAGATTAAAAGACAGGGATGCTTTGGAAAAGAAAATGAATCAGGTGAATCTGAAAATAGAGAAATATCTTGTTATCTATGGAAAATTAAGTGGAGAAACACAGTTGGATATAGATCCAGGACTGTTGGATTTTATTATTTGTAATATCTGCAAGGAATATCTGGAAAAATTCAGTTATCGGGTATACGTGGAGACAGATCCGCTGGGTTATACATTTTTAATTGCCTTTGATGAAGAGGTCAATCAAAAAGATGCTATCAGCAAGTGTAAGAAATACTGTGAGGAGATGGTAAAGAGTATTCAAGAAGTTATGAAGTGTACAATGGCAATTGGAATCAGCCAGGTTTTTCGGAATTCCTATGATATGGCCTTGGCATACAGACAAAGTGTTACTGCCTGCGAGAATAATTTAGGAAATGAAGAAAATGGAGGAATTATTGAATACCAGGACGTTTGCCAGTGGGAGAATACAGCATGGGAAGTAACTGTCGGAGAGAAAAGGACACTTTTTTCCGCAATTCATCAGGGGTATGTTGAAACGGCAAAGGAAATTGTGAACAGAATTTTTGAAGGTTGTCAAGATATAGACGTGATGCGATATGCAGCTATGGAATTATTGATCAGCTGTTTTCAGTATGTGCTTAATGATGAAATCGCTGGGATAGATGAAAACAGCAGAAATTTATTACCGGCAAAACTGGAAAGCCTCTTTTTTTGCCATAATAAGAAAGAATTATTGCGGATTGTGAATGATACAATTGCAAAACTTCAGGAACATAATCAAGATGTAAAACTTGATAAGAAGCAACAAATGGCGACACGGATTATGGAATATATCTGTGAAAATTATAGTCAGGATATTTCTCTTGATGAGTTGTCGGAAAAATTTCGAATCAGTAAAACATATATCAACAATTTATTGAAAAGTTTTTACCATAGAAGTTTCTTGGATATTTTGCAGGATTACCGTCTAAAAGAAGCAAAAAAGATGATTTTGGAAAACCAATATAAGATCAGTGAGATTGCTGAGAAAGTGGGATACCATGATATCAGTTATTTTATTCGTGTTTTCAAAAAAAAATATGGGGTAACACCGAACAACTATGGAAAATATTAAACATTGTTGGAAAAAAATAACACAAATTTTTGGAAGGTGTGAAAATGTGTTACTATTTTGTGTTCAAATGTACTAATTCTGCAAGAATCTTTCATTCAATGGATGATAAATCTTTTATATAATAAATCCACAAGAAAAACAGAGTGACACATATTTAAAAAAGGGAGGTAACAAATTTATGAAGATGAAAAAATTAGGCGCTTTGTTGTTAGCGGGTGTTATGACAATGTCAACACTGCTGACGGGTTGTGGAAATGGTGCATCCGGAAGTTCGACAGGTGGAAATACCTCACAGACGGAGAGCGGAAGTAATGGTGAGAGAAAGAAAATCACAATTCTCATGAGAGCCAGTGAAACATCAGCAAAGTACATCATCATGAAAAAACTGCTGACAGACTTCAGTGAGGAAAAAGGTCTGGAGCCACCGGAATTTGAATTGATTAGTGGGGATGCGGACTATGTAACAAAATTACAGTTGTACATTAACAGTAATACACTGCCGGATATTTATGGATGTGCGAATGGTGCATTGTCAGCAGCAGCTAAAGATATCGGCGGTATTGTGAATATCGGTGACGAACTGGAACGTGTCGGAAAGAAAGACGATATGAACGCTGCGGTTTATGACTTCTTTAAGGATAAAGACGATGGTAATGTTTATCTGTTCCCGGAAGCATTGAACTGTGAATTTTTCTTCTACAGGAAGGACATTTTTGAAAAATATAATCTGGAAGCTCCGACAACATGGAATGAGTTTCTGGATACTTGCAAGACACTGAAAGACAATGGAGAGATTCCATTGATTGTAGCAGGAAAAGAAAACTGGCAGTTGATGCGTTATCTTTCCTTTGCACCATGGAGAATGACAAAGGATCAGTTTATTATGGACTATATTGACCAGAAAGCTACATTCTCTGAGAATGCAGCTGCAAAAGAAGGTGCAGATCTGTTATACACTCTTGGTACAGAAGGGTATTTCCAGGGTGGTTTCTTAAGTACAGACTATACGGCAGCGACAGATTTGTTCTTTGGTGGAAATGGTGCTATGTGGTACAGTGGATCCGGACAGATCACACAGGCAAGTGAAATGTATAAGAATGGACAGCTTGGATTCTTTGCAGTGCCGGATGTGGATGGTCAGGAAAATATGGAAACAAATGTGCCGATTCATGGTGGGTTTGGAACTGCATTTAATGCTAAAACATATGATGATACAATGAAAGAATTCTTCGAATATATGTGTAATCATTATTCAGAAGGATGTTATAACGATGCGCAGGTATTTTCACCGTTTAATGATGAGATTCCTGAAGGATTGGATCAGTTATTCTATGATCTGCAGCCACTGTTTGAAAATGCTACAGATGCCTGGGTATCCTGGGATGACAAGCTGGATTCCGCAACATTAACCAATATTGTGGATGAACAGCAGAAACTGGCACAGGGAAAAGAAACACCGGAAGAATTTGAGGCAGCAGCAGACCAATTTATCATTAACAACTCAAAATGATAGTGAGTGATAGGAGGAGAAGAGCATCATGCAAAAGTCATATGGACAAAAAAAGGTAATCCTAATGTTCTTACTCCCGGCATTTATCGTATACACATTGTTTGTAGTGGTTTCAGTCATATGGGCAGGCTATTATAGCCTGTTCGACTGGAGCGGTGTAGGTGAAAAGATATTCCTGGGTATAAACAATTATAAACAGTTGTTTACACAGGACACCGTATTCTGGACGACGGTGTTACATACACTTGTATATACCGTAATATGTGTTGTGATCCAGGTGTTTGGCGGATTGCTTTTTGCGATTTTCCTGTCAAGAATCACAAAGTTCAGAGCCGGACTACAGACACTATATTATGTGCCGGTAGTAATTTCATCGGTTGCTATCTGTCAGATTTTTACGAAATTGTTTTCTGTAACACCAACTGGTGTTATTAATGCTTTACTTTCGGTATTTAATCCGGATTTGCTGTATATGGAGTGGATTTCAAATGATTCTCTTTCATTAATTATTGCAGCATCGGTCGAGGGATATAAATATCTTGGATTGTACATGGTTATTTTTTATGCAGCTTTGATAGGAATTCCGAAAGAACTGGATGAAGCGGCTATCATGGATGGAGCAAATGTAATTCAACAGTACAGATATGTAAAAATACCGTATATCAGACCGGTAATCATAGCAAATTGCATCCTGGTATTAAATGGCTCTTTGCGTTCTTTCGATATTTCATATCTGTTGACAAAGGGTGGACCTGGAAATTCATCAGAATTAATGTCAACATACATGTATAAACAGGCATTTACCAGTATGAAATATGGATATGGCAGTGCGGTTGCGATGGTTATTGTAGCCATCTGCTTAATAGTAGGATTTCTGTTTAGACGGTTTACGGAAAGAGGTGGTGAAGAATGAGATTAAAGACCAAGAGAAATATTTTTACAGGGTTAAAAACCATTACAGCAGCCCTGCTGATTATTTTACAGGTATATCCCATTTTTTATGTAATCATCTCCAGTATGAAGACAACAGATGATTTTCGGAGTCTGCCATCTTATGCATTACCGAGTGCTTTAAATTTTGAAAATTACATTAAAGTGTTCACAACGAGTCCAATGCTGAACTATTTTAAGAATAGTATTATAATCACAGTAGGAGTTTTAATTCCGTTACTGTTGATCAGTTTTATGGCAGGGTTTGCGTTGAGTAAGATCCAATTCAGGGGAAATAAGAAGATTTTGTCTTACTTTTTACTTGGATTGATGCTTCCGTTTCAGGTTGCATTGATTCCGTTATTCACTATTTTTAGTAAGATGGGAATCCTCAACACCTATCCGGCAGTCATTTTGCCACAGATTGCGTTCTCTCTGTCATACTCGATTCAGCTGTTTTATTCATTCAGTAAATTCCTGCCGGATGAGATTATCGAGGCTGCAATCATTGATGGGTGTTCACCGATGCGGACATTTTTCAAGATTGTATTTCCAATGTCGACGAACTCACTGCTGACGGTAGCAACGATGCAGGGTGTCTTTACATGGAATGATTTTATCAATGCCTATACGTTTACGAGATCTACCAATATGAAAACTGTTACGTTGGGGCTGAACGACTTTGTCGGTTTTATGGGAACTACAGACTGGGGTGCTACATTTGCGGCAATTACCGTCACTGTGTTACCGACATTTTTGTTTTATTTCTTTACGAATAAGTACATGCTCAGCGGTTTGACCGCCGGAGCAGTCAAAGGATAATTATATGCCTGCGGGCAGGAAAGAGAGGAAAATCATGAAAATTTATTATCAGCATCCAAATACCTGGTTTGGCGATTGCATGCCTTTTGGAAAGGGTGATACATTCTATCTGTTCCACCAGAGAGATACCAGAGTCCCGTGTCCTTTTGGAGAACCATTTGGCTGGGATCTGGCAACCACAAAGGATTTTGTGACTTATGAGGATTGCGGTGTGGCGATTCCGAGAGGAACGGATGAAGAGCAGGATCAGTTTATCTTTGCCGGAAGTATCTGCGAAGACAGAGAAGGAAAATATCATGCATTCTACACCGGTTACAACAGAGATTATCCAAAACAGGGAAAACCATCTCAGGTACTGATGCATGCGGTCAGTGAGGATCTGAAACACTGGACAAAGACGCAGGATGCAGTAACCTTTGTTCCGCAGCCGGGATATGATCCGGATGATTGGAGAGATCCGTTTGTACTGTGGGATGACGAATCTGAAAAATATATTCTGATCCTGGGGGCACGTCTGGAAGGAGACAAGCATAAAACAACAGGAAGAACCGTTTATTTTACATCAGATGATCTTGCAGACTGGGAGTTTCAGGGGGATTTCTGGGCACCGGATCTGTTTACCATGCATGAGATGCCGGATCTTTTCAAGATGGGAGACTGGTGGTATCTGATCACAACAGAGTATTCCCATGCATCCACACAGGTGTACCGTATGGCAAAAAGTCTGAAAGGGCCGTGGATCGCACCGGATGACGATGCCTTTGACGGAAGAGCTTATTATGCAGGAAGAACCTTCATGCTGAACAATCAGAGGATTCTGTTCGGATGGGTTCCGACACGTGCCAACGAGACAGACAGTGCAAAGCTCTGGTACAGACCGGAGGCAGATAAAGAAGATTTTATCTGGGCAGGAACCTTTGTAGCACATGAACTGTACCAGAGAGAAGACGGCACATTAGGCTGCCGGATCCCGGATACGGTATGGAATGCATTTAAGGATGAGAAAAAGCTGGATGATGTAAAACTGGAAAAAGAATCAGGAAGAGCATTACAGCATGTAGTAACGAAGACCGGTGACTGCTATCGATACGAAGCAGATGTCACATTTACTGAGGGTACCCGTGGATTTTCAATCGGAGTACGGGCTCAGGAAGCGGATGATGAATTCTATTCCTTTACATTTGAATGCCCGAAGGATCGTGTGATCTTCGAGAAATCTCCGAACTGGCCGTGGCCACAGATGAACAATATGGGACTGGAACGTCTGATTCGTCTGGTTCCTGGAAAGAAATATCATGTACAGATTATCGTGGATGATACGATTGCTACACTGTATGTGGACGGAGTTGCTCTGAATATCCGCATGTATACAAACCCGGGGGAGGGAATCTGCCTGGGAGTTACAGATGGAAGTGCGGTATTTGAGAATCAGAGTATTGCATATCTGTAAAACATATTTTGAAATAAGAAAAAAGAGATCCACCAGATTTTTTCTGAAAATCTGGTGGATCTCTTTGGGTATCAGAATGAATCCTGTCAGGAACTCACACAGTGCGTAAAAAATCTTCCATCACATCCATCGCCGCCCCATAAGCCGCCGCTCCGGTCTGGTAGGTGCACAGTTTTACAAAGCTGCCATCGTCTTCGAAAGTATTGCGTTCAGCAACCAGGTGGCGGATCGTATCGAGCCAGGGGGTGAGAAAGCTTCCTACATAACCGCCGAGGACGATATCGTAGTCGAGGATCATATGCAGGTTGTTGATGATGACAGCCAGATGTTTCAGATAGGTGTCCCAGACGGAACGATAGTCCGGGTTGTTCTGCTGAAGTCCGAGAAAGAAATCTTCCAGCCGTCCGCCGGACAGATCCGAGAGGAGTCTGGCGGAACAGTAGGCATCAACGCAGCCGGTTTTTCCGCAGTAACACGGTTTCCCATCGGGAATCAGGGTCATGTGACCGGCTTCTCCACAGCGGAAAGCATCGCCCGGAAGCAGATTACCATCGTGAAAGATGGCACCGCCCACGGTGTTACTCAGAGAAAGATAAAAGAAGGAGGAAGGCAGATCCGAACCGATGCCTTCCGCAAAAGCACCTGCATTTGCATCGTTTAAAAAGGTACAGTGCCATGGGAAACACGATTGTATTTCCCCAAAAGGCAGATCCCGCACACCGAGGGCATGTGAATAAGTGATCATTTTCTGCACCGGATCGACGATTCCTGGAAGAGAGATGCCAAGACCGAGGATCTGTTCTTCGGAAATCTCCGTTTCCAGGAGAAAATCATCAATTTTCTGACAGACTTCGGAGAAATAGGCGGAACTTCTGGAAAAACCAAGCTGTATTCTTTCATATTTTATAATGTCTCCGGTCAGATTCAAAAGAAGGATGCCAAGATGATTTCGGGTGATATCCAGTCCGATGGAAAACCGATAATCCGAAGCGGCACACAGCGCTCTGGCTCTGCGGCCGCCGGTGGACTGCATCTCACCGAGATCCCGCAGCAGCCCCGATTCGAGAAGTTCTCTGGTGGTGTTGGTCACGGTTGGGAGACTCAGGTGCAGGTCGGAGACAATATCCGGATTGGATACCGTTCCATGGGTACAAATATAACGGAAAATCTGATTCCGGTTTTTCTTTTTCACTTCTTTATTTGTCAGTCGTTGATGCTCCATAGTTCCTCCATTTATTCTTATATATTCCGAAAGATAGTAAGCTTCATTTGTATCAGATTAAATTATAACATGATTTCGCGGGAAATGTTAAAAATATCTGCTTAGGCGATTAGTATAAATTCTGTGCATCGCAAAGCGTTTTACTGGGAACGGAGTGAACGGTAACCATTTTCATGTCGGAACACCTCACGGGATCCTATCTGCTGAAGGATTATAAAAAACCAAAAAAAATCAGGAAAATGATAGACAAGATTCTGAAATCAGGGTACAGTAGTAAGGTACAAAAATTTTAGAAAGTGAGTAACGTATGGAGAAAGGAAACAAACGAGGAAATTTTACCGGATCTATTGGATTCGTACTTGCAGCAGCAGGAAGTGCTGTCGGACTGGGAAATATCTGGAGATTTCCGTATCTGGCAGCGAAGGATGGAGGAGGAACCTTCATTCTGGTTTACATTATTCTGGCATTGACCTTTGGTTTTACGCTGTTGACCACAGATGTAGCCATCGGAAGAAAAACCGGACAGAGTCCGTTGAATGCGTACCGGATGATTCACCCCAAATGGGGCGGTCTTGGCATTCTGGCGTGTATCATTCCGGTTGTGATTCTGCCCTATTACTGTTCCATCGGTGGATGGGTACTGAAATATCTGGGAACCTTTATCACCGGACATGGGGTGGAAGCCGCACAGGACGGTTATTTTACCAGCTATATCACAAGCGTGTGGCAGCCGATCATCTGGCTGTTTATCTACCTGTTCCTGACCGCATTTGTTGTTTACAGGGGAGTAAACAAAGGAATTGAAAATTACAGCAGGATCCTGATGCCGATTCTTCTGGTAATGATCGTTGGCATATCCATCTTTTCGATGACGTTGTCTCACAGCGATGCGGACAGTGTGACAAGAACCGGTCTGCAGGGGCTGAAAGTTTATCTGGTACCAAATTTCAGTGGTATGACACTGAAAGACTTTGTGATCGTATTTGTCGATGCACTGGGACAGCTGTTCTTCTCGATCAGTGTGGCGATGGGTATTATGGTAACTTATGGATCTTACGTAAAGAAAGAGACCAATCTGATGCGGTCTATTAATCAGATTGAATGGTTTGATACCGCGGTGGCTCTGCTGGCCGGTCTGATGATCGTTCCGGCCGTGTATACGTTCATGGGAACGGAGGGAATGTCCGCCGGTCCGGGACTGATGTTTGTATCACTGCCGAAGATTTTTGAGGCGATGGGAGCAGCCGGTCCGGTCATCGGAACGATCTTCTTCCTGATGGTATCTTTTGCAGCGGTAACATCTTCCGTATCTGTCATGGAATCGATTGTATCTAACATTATTGACCGGTTCCATGTGAGCAGAAAGAAAGGAACGGTTCTGGTAACAATCTATGCATGTATTGTCGGAGTGATCGTGTGTCTGGGATACAATGTCCTGTACTTTGAACTGAAACTTCCGAATGGTGCGGTTGCACAGATTCTGGATCTGATGGATTACCTGAGCAACAACCTGCTGATGCCGACTGTTGCACTGCTCAGCTGTATCCTGATCGGCTGGGTGGTAAAACCACAGACCATTATCGATGAAGTAACGATTGGCGGCTATAAGTTCGGAAGAAAGAAACTGTATATTGTTATGGTAAAATTCGTTGCGCCGGTTCTGCTGGCAGCACTGCTTCTGCAGTCACTGGGTGTGTTCAGCCTGTAGCGTAAACCTGAAAAGGATTGCTCGAAAAAGTACGGAACAATCCGGCATCAAAAGTTCGAATCCACGAGTTGTTATACAACAGATGGATTCGAACTTTTTATGCTTTAGAATGATATGTTATAACTTTTTCAGGTGTGGAGTTCTTTTGCAACACTCGTCCGATAAAGGGCGATAGCAAGCACAGCGGTCAGAAGATCTGAAATAGCCTGCGACAGCAGGATCCCCTGATATCCGATTGTGTGGGAAGCAATCGCAAGTACAATGGCAAAGATCACTCCCTGGCGGCTGATCGATAACAGAAACGCGTTTCTTGCCATACCTGCGGACTGGAATGTACAGGTGGTGACCAGAACAATCGCCACGAACACCATACCGAGCAGCTGCATCCGGAGCATCGGAACGCCGAGGGAGACGATTGTGTTATCTTTCATAAAGATCCGGATCATCGGACGGGCTGCCAGAGAAAGAAGAATGGTCAGAAGAAGACCAAGACCACATTCAAACTTATAGGCGAAAGAAAGGATTTCTTTCAGCCGGCGGCGATTTTTTGCACCGTAGTTATAACCGATCAGCGGCTGTCCACCGAAGGCAAATCCGACCAGGATTAGCACGGCGATCATATTGACTTTCATAATAATGCCCATGGCTGCGACACGGTCATTTCCGTAAGGCAGAAGGGAACGGTTCGTAAGTGTCATGCCGAGACTCTGCATCAGGTTGGTGATGGAAGCCGGGATACCGATGGCGAAGATCTGAATCAGTTCGTCTTTGTGGATGTAGAAATTTGCAGGATTGACGGAAAGTCGTTTGCTGCGGTTCAACAAAAACCAGACAAAAAAAATATCAGAACAGATATTTCCGATAACCGTAGCAATCGCCGCACCGGCAGCGCCAAATCCAAGCACGGAGATAAAGATCGGATCCAGAATGATATTAACTACAGATCCGAGAATCGTACCGACCATGGAAGCTTTGGCAAACCCTTCGGTACGAAGCAGATTTGACGGAGTCAGTGCCACAATGATAAACGGAGCACCAAGCACCAGCCAGGTATAATATTGGGAAGCGTAGGTATAAGTATCCGCGTCAGCACCAAGAAGTCCGAGGATCGGCCGGCGAAACAGCAGCATAAGAGCAGCGATCACGATTCCGCACAGGATCGCACCATAAAAACAGAAGACGCTGAGCCGTTTTCCGTCCGTGTCTTTTTTTTCTCCGAAGAGACGGGAGATCACGGAACTTCCACCGAGTCCGAAGATATCGCCGAGGGCGATCATCAGAGTAAAAATCGGTGCGCCAAGAGAGACACCTGCCACAAGATTGGTGTTGCCGGTCCGGGCAATAAAGTAAGTATCTACCATATTATAGACCAGTGAGATTACCATACTGAACACTACAGGGAGTGCCATGGTAAAAAAGGCTTTCGGCACGGGAGCCTTTTCAAAAATTTCATTTTCCATTGGGAAACCTCCTTTAATTATAGCTGTTTACATAGAGATAAGGGTCAAAGCTGTGATTGACCCTTACTGCTATCTATTATATCGGAAAATAAATGGACAGGCAATACAGTCAAAAAGTACCAAAATTCCGCAATGATTTTTAGTGAATATAAATAAAAAGTGAGAATTATATTACTGTTTCCGGGTAATATCCCGCGAGACGTTTTGGGTGAGTGAAGGTCACAGAAAAACCGAGAGATATCGCGCAAATTTATATGATCAGCATAAATTCTGTGCATTGCGCAGCGTGTTACTGGCTGCGGAGTACCAGTAACAGAATTATCAACTAAAATAGGACAGTAGCGAAAATGATTTGGAAAATATACGGAAAAATGATAAGATAATAGATATATAAAACGATGATATGGGAGGAAAAAATAATGGCAGATTTATTTCACAGAGTCAGTATTAGAAAGTATCAGGAAAAAAAGGTAGAACCGGAAAAACTGGATTATATTCTGAGGGCGTCCATGGCAGCACCATCTGCCTGTAACCAGCAGCCGTGGGAATTCTACATCGTGGAAGATCCGGAGATTTTAGAAGAACTTTCTGAGACAACACCATACGCAAAACTCACTGCGAAAGCACCGGTGGCGATCGTTACCGCTTACCGGAAAGAATGTACCGTACCGGCGTACGCACAGATTGACCTGAGTATCTGTATGGAAAATATGTGGCTTGCCACCGATGAAGTGGGACTTGGCGGTGTCTGGATGGGGATCGCTCCGTTAGAGGACAGAATGGAAAAGGTAGAAAAAATCATCGGTATTCCGGACAGTCAGCGGGCATTCGGCATCTTTGCACTGGGATATCCGGCAGAAGAGAGAACCCAGCAGGATCGTTATGATGAAGCCCGGATCCATCGTGTGACAAGAGGGTAAGGTGAGAACAGGAGTAATACCGAACATAATGTAGTCATGTGAAACTGACAGAATGATATGGAAACAACGTGAGGTGAGAAAATATGGTTACAATTGATCTTATCACCGGATTCTTAGGTTCGGGAAAAACGACATTTATCAAACACTATGCAAAATATCTGATGGATCAGGGAATGAACATCGGGATTCTGGAAAATGATTTTGGCGCGGTCAATGTGGATATGTTATTATTGCAGGAACTGATGGGGGATAAGTGCGAGTTGGAGATGATTGCCGGTGGATGCGACAGGGAAACACACCGGAGGAGATTTCGCACGAAGCTGATCGCGATGGGAATGTGCGGGTATGATCGGGTACTGGTGGAACCATCCGGTGTATACGATGTGGATGAATTCTTTGATGTGCTGCGGGATGAACCGCTGGATCGGTGGTATCAGATCGGAAATGTCATTACCGTAGTCAACGCAAAGCTGGAGTCGGAACTTTCGGACATGTCTGAGTATCTGCTGGCTTCGGAGGTGGCACATGCGGGTGCGGTTGTGTTGAGCCGAGCAGAAGAGGCAACGAAGGAAGAGATCAAGGCAACGATCACACATCTGAACAGAGCACTGGAAAATGTACGCTGCGGCCGCAGACTGGATCAGGAAATCATCCGGAAAGGCAGTCTGGCGCTCACGGATGAGGATTTTGCAAAGCTTCAGCAGTGCGGTTATGTGCAGGAAAATTATCAGAAAATGGATTTTACAGAAGAAAACAGTTTTGACACGGTGTATGTGATGGAACGTCAGATGCCGGTGGAGAAAATTCTTGCCGGAATGAAAAAAATCTTTGCAGATCCGTCCTGTGGGGCAGTCTTCCGGATCAAAGGATTTATGCAGGAGGAAAATGGCAGCTGGATTGAGGTCAATGCAACTCGCCATGAACTGAAAAAACAGCCGATCAAAGAAGGACAGGAGATCCTGATCGTGATCGGGGAAGGGTTGCAGGAGGCTGCAATCAGAAAGTATCTCAGCTAAAGGATGAATGAATGTAACTATACAGCAGGTAGCGTAACTGTGAGGGGAATGAACAGTTACGAATGAATAACAAAAGAAGCAGTCCGGAAGTATAATGAGGGAATATGTGTAAGAAAAGTGTCAGAGGATCCGCAGAAATATCAGGCTTACAGGTAAAGAAGAAGGAGTGAAGGATATGACACAGAAAGAACATATCAGAAAAGCAACAGAGAGAGACTTCCCGGTAGTTTATGAATTCGTAAAAGCGTTGTGGACGTATAATACATATGAGGAAGCAACCGTCAGGCAGGTATATCAAAAAGTACTGGATGATGAGAATAGTTTCGCATGGTTATATGAAGAAAACGGGGTCTGCAGGGGATTTTGTCACGGGGATTATTTTCAGACCTTCTGGATGTCCGGACTGACCTGCTATGTATCCACTCTGATCACCAGAGAAGAAGACAGGGGAAAAGGATATGGGAAAAAATTACTTGATTTTGTAAGCAGTGTGGCACGGGAGAGAGGGTGTAAAGCGATTACTTTGGATTCCGGTCTTCCCAGAACGGCGGCACATGGATTCTATGAACATTATGGATTCGAAAAATCCTGCTATGGTTTTGAAATGTTTTTATAATCATAACCGGTAAAAAAGTGTGATATAATGAGCGTTAGCGAGCGGGAATAAGCGCAGCTTATTCATCGGGAGCGGCGAATGGCGATCATGAACGAAGTCATGATATAGTATAAAAAGAAGCGAAAATAATGCAATTACAAACGCCACAGACTGATATATAATATAAACAGGCTATGCTCCGGAAAACGGGGGCACATGGGAGGAAAGTGATGAAAGATAAGTATCAGAAAACCATATATGCCTGTTTTATCGGCTATGTGGTGCAGGCGGTGGTCAATAACTTTGTACCGTTGCTATTTTTAACCTTTGAAAAAACGTATGGGATTCCGTTGAGTAAGATTACCATGCTGATCACACTCAACTTTGGTGTTCAGCTGATTGTGGATCTGCTATCTGCCGGATTTGTCGATAAGATCGGCTACAGGGTATCGATAGTGATCGCACATGCGGCATCCGCGCTGGGACTGATCGGACTGGTCGTACTGCCAAACCTTTTACCGGATGCGTATACAGGAATTCTATTGTCTGTTATGATCTATGCGATCGGCGGCGGTCTGATCGAAGTACTGATCAGTCCGATCATGGAGAGCTGCCCGACAGACAACAAAGAAAAAGCGATGAGTCTGTTGCATTCATTTTACTGCTGGGGACATGTGGCAGTTGTACTGATTTCCACCTGCTTTTTTAAAATTTTCGGGATTGAAAACTGGAAGATCCTTGCGTGTGTCTGGGCGATCATCCCGGTCGTGAACGGAATGATTTTTACAAAAGCACCGATTGCTCCTCTGGTAGAAGAAGGAGAAACAGGAATGACAATTCTTGACCTGTGCAGGGAGAAAATGTTCTGGATCCTGTTATTGATGATGGTTTGCGCCGGAGCCAGCGAGCAGGCGGTCAGCCAGTGGGCGTCCACTTTCGCGGAAAAAGGTCTGGGAGTAAGCAAAGCGGTCGGCGATCTGGCAGGACCGATGGCTTTCGCCATCCTGATGGGAAGTGCCAGAGCGTTTTATGGAAAATTTGGTGATAAAATCGATCTTGACAAGTTCATGGTGGGCAGCGGGCTGCTTTGTATAGGCTCTTATCTGCTGATTTCCCTGTCTCCGCTTCCACAGCTGTCCCTGCTGGGATGTGCAATCTGCGGTCTGTCCGTAGGAATTATGTGGCCGGGAAGCTTCAGCAAGGCATCTGCTGTCATGCGAAACGGTGGAACCGCTATGTTTGCATTGTTAGCCCTCGGCGGTGACCTCGGCTGCTCCGGCGGTCCGACACTGGTCGGCTATGTATCCAGCATGTTTTCCGAAGATCTGAAAAGAGGAATCCTTGCAGCGATTGTTTTTCCGGTGTTACTGATTGCAGGAACAGTGTTGTCCGGGAAGAAACGGGCAGTGAAATAAAAAATAATGAGAAAATAAGGGAAGATTCGCCTTGCTTGGTGGAGATTCCCTTATTTTTAGGCGGTTTAAAAAAAGGGGTAGATATATGAAAGAATATCAAAACATCAGCCACGGCTTTGGGCCGGTGTATAACAGAGAATCACGGATTCTGATTCTGGGAAGTTTCCCATCTGTGAAATCAAGGGAACAGGCATTTTTTTACGGGCATCCGCGGAATCGCTTCTGGAAAGTACTGGCGGCGGTATTGAAGGAGGATGAGCCAGAAACGGTGGAAGAGAAAAAGGAGATGCTTCTCAGACATGGTGTTGCTGTGTATGATGTGATTGAACAGTGCAGTATCATAGGATCCAGTGACAGTAGTATCAAAGATGTAATTCCGGCTAATCTTGGGATAATCGTGGAAGCGTCGCAGATCCAGAAAGTTTACACCAACGGAAAAACAGCAGGAAAACTTTACAGGAAGTATCAGGATAAGGAACTGAATCTTCCGATGGAAGAACTGCCGTCCACAAGCCCTGCCAATGCAGCGTATTCCCTGGAAAAACTGACGGAAATCTGGAGCAGAGCAATCGTGGGAGTCTGAAAAATACATCAAAACATGTTACGTCAATCATGCATGAGACTTTCAGAAAAACAAAAATATTCGCATAAAAGTCTTTTTCAAATGTCATACTATATCTGCATGTAACAAAAAAAGGAGGCAGTAAGAAATGATGGGACAGGAAGAGACAATCCGGCTGTTACAGGAGTGTGACGCCGGTGTACAGATGGGAATTACTTCAATTCAGGAGGTACTTCCGTATGTGAAAGAAGAAAAATTCCGGCAGCTGTTACTTGGATGCAGGGATAAACATGAAAAACTGCAGGAGGAGATCCGGCAGAAACTGGAAGTTAACCGGGATGAGAGGAAAGAACCGAACCTGATGGCAAAAGGCATGTTCTGGATGAAGACGAAAGGAAAACTGGTGCTGGATGAGTCTGACGCAACGATCGCCGATCTGATGACGGATGGATGCAATATGGGAATCAAGTCGCTGCACCGCTGTCTGAACCAGTATGCAGAGGCTGACGAAAAGGCAAAGGATATTGCCAAACGGCTGATTAATATAGAAGAAAAACTTACGGTGGATATTCGTTCGTATCTGTAAAAGTAAGACGATGTTTCATAACTTCTGAACAGGGGATGAGACATCGTTTTTTGTTTCCGGCCAATTTTCTTCCCGTAAATGAAAAAACATTCTACGGAGAGCCATACTGCGATGTTAAAAATTTAACAGAAAAGTCGAAATTGACATAAAGGTACACACAAGTATGTCAATAGAGAAAATAGTTGGAAAATTGCTGAAATTTACACAAAAAAAACGGCGCATTTTTGACGGGATGATAAAAATCACGTCGGAAAACAATCAAACATTGTAATCATGACGTCAACATGGCATAATAAGAAAGGAAATGTTAAGAAAAAGAAAATAAGAAGTAAAACAAAAGTAAAAAGAAACCAAATTTAGAATGTGTCCATTCCGGAAACAGATCCGGGATGTCAGACAACAGAGGAGAAAAATATGGCAATTTTTTCAATGATTTTGTCTTTGCTATGCGGTGTAGCATTATTTTTGTTTGGAATGTCTTTGATGGGCGATGGCCTGAAGATGGTGGCAGGTAACAAACTGGAAGCCTTCTTATATCGAATGACAAATACACCGTTGAAAGGAGTAGCTCTTGGTACGGGTGTTACCAGTGTGATTCAGTCATCATCCGCCACGACGGTCATGGTCATCGGTTTTGTAAACTCCGGTATGATGAAACTGAAGCAGGCGATCGGTATCATCATGGGTGCCAACATCGGAACCAGTATTACCGGCTGGATCCTGTGTCTTTCTTATATTGGAGGAAGCGGTGGCGGAATCGCAAGTATCTTTTCTACTGCGACGATTTCTGCCGTTGTAGCTGTAATTGGCATTATTTTCCGTATGTTCTGCAAACGTTCCGTACATAAGAATATTGGAAATATCATGCTTGGTTTTGCCATTTTGATGACAGGTATGCAGATGATGAGTGGAGCGGTTTCTCCGCTGCGTGAAAATCCTACCTTTATCAAGATGCTGACGATGTTTTCCAACCCGCTGGCAGGTATTCTGGTAGGTATCCTGTTTACAGCAGTTTTACAGAGTGCATCTGCCACCGTTGGTGTGCTGCAGGCACTTTCTGTTACCGGTCTCTTAACATTTGCAAGTGCTTTCCCTATCGTACTGGGAATCGGTGTTGGTGCGGCCTGTCCGGTTCTGATCTCTGCGATCGGCGCCAATAAAAATGGAAAGAGAACCGCACTGGTCTATCTGCTGAACGACCTGTTCGGACTGATCATGTGGTCTGTTATCTTTTATACAGCCAATGCATTTGTGCACTTTACCTTTACAGATATGGTGATGACACCGGTATCTATCGCACTGTTAAATACAGTATTCCGTGTGGCAACTGTAGTAGTACTGTTCCCGTTTATTCCGAAACTCGAGAAGCTGGTATGTATCCTGGTAAAAGACAGTGCGGAAGAACTGGAAGACGAAGCAGATTTTGATCTGTTAGAGGAACGTCTGCTGAACTATCCGGCACTGGCAATTGCACAGTGTCACCGTGCGATGAACGGCATGGCAAAGAAACTTCGCAAGAATGTCAACAGAGCCATGAATCTGTTGAATGAATATCAGCAGGATAAGTTTGACAAAGTACAGAGAAAAGAAGATCTGATTGACAAATATGAAAGCCGTCTGGGAGAATATCTGATTCAGCTGACAAAGCGTGAGATGAACACGGTACAGACCCGTCAGGTATCTCTGTATCTGCACACGATCGGTGACTTTGAGCGTATCGGAGACCATGCTTCTTATATTGCGCATATGTCCAACGAGATGCATGACAATCACACAGACTTTTCACCGGCAGCATGGAATGAGCTGAATATCGTTATGGAAGCGGTACGCGAAGAAATCAACATTACTTGCAACGCTTTTCTGAATGATGATAAAGAGGCAGCACAGAGGGTGGCTCCTCTCGGTGTGGTCATCACACATCTGTGTGACGAGCTGAAGATGCACCATGTGGAACGACTGAGCAATGGCAATTGCGGGCTGGAAGAGGGAACTGTATTTAACGACATCCTGAATAGCTTCGGACGAATTGCATCCCATTGTGCAAGTGCCATGGTAGCCCTGATGAAGAGTGGCGAACAAGACCCGGATATGCATATCCGCGACAGTAAGATCTATCCGACGGACAGTTTCGAATATTACACATACTTCAGCGAGTACAAAAAGAAATATGATATCACTGAAAAAGGTGAAGAGCACGTGCTGAGCATGGAGCCGGAGGAAATAGAATAAAAAATATAAATTCAAAAAGCTTCCCGGGATTTTCCCGGGAAGCTTTTTTACTCTACAGGAAATTACTTTCCTGTAAAGTAAAAAACGCTCCGCGAGGATGCGCAGTGTGTTTCTCATAGTTTACATGAAATTATTTTTATGGAATCCTTTGTTGCTGTTCACTGATGATATTCTGCAAGGCGTGTTGCTGAGAACGGAGTGGACAGTAACAATTTTTTTGCACAGATGAATAATATAGTAGTGCGGAAAGAAGGGTTCTGTTATAATAAAAACAGAAGAAACCGGTGATGGCATTTTGGCTTGTATGTCTCGGGATTTTGACATATTCATGTCAAAACACCTCGCGGGACAGTGGCTACTGAATAGTTACTATAAATCAATACTTACAAAAGAAAGCAGACAGGAAGGGGGAAATATATGGGTCTGGCAATTGGGTTACTTTTGGGAGCAATACTTCTGTTTTGGCTGGGAACCAGGCATCGGAAAAAGGTTTATGCCGAGTATGAGGATGACAGCCAAAAGTACACAGCCACCACAACTATGACGCTGATCAAACAGACGAAATCAGAAACCCAGCGATGGGAAGACAATGGTGACGGCAATCAGGAACTGGTCACGGATATTTGTTATCTGCCGACCTATGAGTACACAGTAAACGGAGAGGTCTATCATTATACGAGCCGTCATGGATCTGACACCGTGCAAAAGCCCGGCATGCAGCGTACCGGCTATTATGAACCGTCCAATCCCCAAAATATCACAGAATATCAGCCGCAAAAACCGGTACTTGGGGGTGTCCTCTTTTTTATCCCGGGAGTGGTATTGCTGATTTTCGGAGTTGTTGTGCTTCGGAATTCGTTATGGTGATGATATTTACACCTTTCCGTATTTTGTGCTTGCTTGTTTAAACGAAAAAAGCCCGGAGCCAAGTGCCCGGGCTTTTTGTATAATTCATTGCTTCTGCGAGAGGCTGCAGATCCATTTGCGGTTATAGACAAGATGGAGATACATGGCATCCTGTGCGCGGAGCGGATCGCGGCAGGCAATCGCATCGGCAATTTCACGGTGGCTTTCTATGGTTTCCCTGCGAAGGATTCCCCCGGTTGTCTCCACAAACAGAGGAATGGAACTGTTGATCACAGGTATCAGCCTTGGTACAACAACGTTTTTGCTGCTTAAAGCGATAGCTGTGTGAAAATCAATATCTTTTTGTGTGTGATCTTCATGATTTTTTAAGAGCGTTTCTACTTCATCGCAGAGTGCAGTGATTTTTTTGATGTCTTTTTCATCTGCGCGTGTGGCAGCCATGGCAGCAATCGAAGGTTCGAGCAGAAAACGAATCTCCAGAAGATCCTGAACCAGCTTCTGTTTATTGTCAATGAAAATAAATCCAAGGGGATCTTCTACCATACCAGGAGACGCGGCGATATAGGTTCCGGATCCCTGGCGGATGGTGACAATGTTTCGGGAGGCCAGAAGCTTCATGGCTTCCCGGAGAGAACTTCTTCCCACATCCAGGCGCTGCGAGAGAATGGTTTCATTGGGGAGTTTGTCTCCCGGCTTCAAATTTTCCTCTAAAATAAGCGCGATGATGTCATCTGATATTTTTTGCGGAAGACCTTTTTCTTCCTGTGATAAAGTCATCATATGATTTGCTCCGTTTCTTAGCTGTTCCGTTATTACTTCTTATCATAATATCTTTATAGATCGAAGTCAAAGTATCAAAACACACAAAAACAAAAATGTTTTTTTAGATAAAATTCCAATATTGATTTTTAAATAAGATGATTATACGATAAATACATCGGATGAATTCAAGGCTGAACAACAAAAGATATTCGTGTAACACAAGAAAATAGCAGGAAATGCTGGTGTGTAATATGAAAAAACATCAGATGAATTAGGAGGAGACAGAAGAATGGAGGGAGCAACGTTTGCGGCGGATCCAATGCGGCTGATGATTGTAACTGCCGGAAAATCAGCCGCAAAAGAAAGTATAGAAAGATTCCGAAAGTACATAAAAGGTACAGGGAGGAAAAGATAATGCAGTTAAAAAGTCAGAAAATGAGAAAACTTGCGCCGGAGCTGGATCCGCTGCGCATCGGAACCGGATGGACGAAAGAAGATCTGGGAAAGGTTCAGGTCATAGTGGAAAGCACGTATGGTGACAGTCATCCGGGCAGCGGTCACCTGAATATCCTGGAGGAAGAGGTACGGAAAGGAATTGCAGAGGAAGGCGGATTTGGTGCACGCTATCACTGCACCGATATCTGTGACGGCGAAAGCCAGGGAACAGACGGAATCAATTACAGCCTGGCCAGCCGTGAAATGATTGCAAATATGATCGAGATTCATGCAAATGCGACTCCGTTTGATGCCGGTGTCTATCTTTCCAGCTGCGACAAAGGAGTGCCGGGAAATCTGATCGGACTTGCCAGAGTCGATATTCCGTCCGTGTTTGTTCCGGGTGGAACCATGAATGCGGGTCCGGAAATGCTGACACTGGAGCAGCTCGGAATGTACAGTGCAAAGTTTGAGCGCGGCGAGATTGATGAAGAAAAACTTGACTGGGCGAAATGCAATGCCTGCCCGAGCTGCGGTGCATGTTCTTTTATCGGAACAGCTTCTACGATGCAGATCATGGCAGAGGCGCTTGGTCTTGCACTTCCGGGAACAGCACTGATGCCGGCAACCAGCCCGGATCTCCTTGCATTTGCAAGAGAGGCTGGAAGACAGGCGGTAAGACTGGCAAAGATGGAACATATGCGTCCTTCAGATATTGTGACAATGGAAAGCTTTGAAAATGCAATTCTCGTACATGCGGCAATTTCAGGAAGCACCAACTGCCTGCTTCATCTTCCGGCAATTGCACATGAATTTGGTATTGAGATTACCGGAGATACCTTTGACAGACTGCACAGAAATGCCAGATATCTTCTGGATGTACGTCCTGCAGGACGCTGGCCGGCAGAGTGCTTCTACTATGCAGGCGGTGTACCGGCTATCATGGAAGAAATCAAGGAACACCTCCATCTGGATGTAATGACTGTTACAGGAAAGACATTAGGAGAAAATCTGGAAGAGCTGAAGCGGAACGGATTCTATGAGAAATGTGAAAAATGGCTTCAGGAATTCAACAGACGGTATCAGGTAAACCTCACAAAAGAAGATATTATCCGTCCGTATGAGAAGGCGATCGGAACCGATGGAAGTATTGCCGTTCTCCGTGGAAATCTTGCACCGGAAGGAGCCGTGATCAAGCATACGGCATGTCCGAAAGAGATGTTTAAAGCTGTGCTCCGTGCCAGACCGTTCGACAGCGAAGAAGAATGCCTGGATGCTGTCCTGAAGCATAAGGTTCAGAAGGGAGACGCCGTTTTCATCCGCTACGAGGGACCAAAAGGAAGCGGAATGCCGGAGATGTTCTATACATCAGAGGCAATCAGCAGTGATAAAGAGCTTGGAAAGAGTATTGCGCTGATTACAGACGGCCGTTTTTCCGGCGCATCCACAGGTCCGGTTATCGGTCATTGCAGTCCTGAGGCGGTTGACGGCGGTCCGATCGCACTTGTAGAAGAAGGTGATCTGATTGAAATTGATGTTATGGAAAGAAAACTGAATATCATCGGAGTTGCAGGAGAGCGTAAGTCGATGGAGGAAATCGACCAGATTCTTGCCGAAAGACGAAAAAACTGGAAACCGGTAGAACCAAAATACAAAAAAGGTGTGTTGAGACTTTTCAGCCAGTATGCAGCAAGTCCGATGAAGGGAGCTTACCTGGAGTATTGATAACGAAACAGAGATGTCTGTACACTGTGTCTTCCGTATATCGATGTCCTGTTTGGAATCGAACCCTATCATCTCCGGGAAAACGATAAGAATCACGAAGAGGGCGATGTAAATAAAAGTAGTGTCCTTAAGTTGAATGGAGATGTCCCTCAGGGTTTGAAGCCCTGAGGGATATTTTTAGTTTGTAAAAGTATAATAAGCGCAAAGAATGGATTTTATACCGCAAACGGTATGCTCATAGAACAAATTTAACAAGGTCTATGGTAGCATAGAAATTATGCATATCACAGTTATAGAGTACCCCATCAGTCAAATCTATTGTGTTTACAAGGATATGAAGCTGTATCTGTGAGTCGGATTGCAGGAACTCTTGGAATGACTAAGGGAGCGCTATACAGACATTATGAAAATGAGTCGTAAACGAAGGTATAGCATAATGCAACGATTTTTAACAAAATTCAGCAGAAAATGTTAAGGGAAGTTGGTCGTAAGACCACATTTTTCATGCTAAAATATGTTAAAAATAATTGCAAAGGTGGGAAAAGTATGGATAACACAAGAAGAATATATCTGGATAATATTCGCTGGATTACGGTTTGTATTGTTGTTATTTATCATGTGATTTATATGTATAATGGTGTCCAGCCGTTTGGAGTAATCGGTCCGTTTAAAGAAGAACAGTTGCAGGATGCTTTCCAATATCTCGTATATCCATGGATGATGGCATTGTTATTTACGGTGTCAGGTATGACAGTCAGATATTACCTGGAAAAGCATAATTTAAAAGAATGCATTCGAGATAAAACACGCAAGCTGTTGGTTCCTTCCACCATTGGACTTTTTGTATTTCAATGGATACTGGGATATTATAATATGAAAATCAGCGGTGCTTTTGAAAGCTTTGAATCAGTTCCGGGAATAGTTCGGTATGTGATCATGGCTATATCAGGAATCGGTGTTCTGTGGTATACACAAGTGCTATGGATTTTTTCGATGCTTCTGTTACTAGTGAGAAGATTTGAAAGGGATCGTATCTGGAAAAGAGGAGAAAAAACACCAGTCTGGTTGCTGATTTTGTTAACTGTCTGTGTATATGGATTCGCACAAGTTCTTAATACGCCGATAGTAACTGTGTACCGGTTTGGAATTTACGGGTTCTGTTTTTTTACAGGTTATTTCATTTTTTCGCATGATGAGGTTGTTGAGTGCTTAAGTAAATGGTGGGGGATTTTTTTGATTGTAGCCGGTGCAACAGGAATATTCTACACGATATATTATTATGGTGAAAACTATGCGGTAGAGCCTGTACTTAATAATATGCCTGCCTGTATTTATTGTTGGGTTTCAATTCTTGCAATTTTGGCATTTATGATAAAATATGGAAACTTGGAAAACAAAGTATCAAGATGGATGTCAAAAAAATCCTGGGGAATTTATGTTTTTCATTATCTTCCATTAGCTTGTGTAGCTTATTATCTGAGGTGTTTTGCTTCAGAACTTCCGGCAGAGATTGTATATATAGTCGTGGGAATCAGTGCATTTGCAGGTGCATTGCTTTTATACGAAATCATCAGCAGGATACCGATTATCCGCTGGTGTGTATTGGGTCTGAAAAAGGAGGGAAAACATGTTTAAAGACAACCTTGTATCCGCACGTAAAATGCATGGCTTTTCGCAGGATGAACTGGCTGAAAAGATTGGTGTAAGTAGACAGACACTTTCAAAATACGAAACAGGAGAATCTCTACCTGATATTGAGAAGGGCAAACTTCTGGCAGAAGTATTGGATGTAAGTCTGGATGATCTTGTAAATTATGACAGAGAAAACAGCAATAATCTTGGTCTTGGTGTTCCGCCAAAGGGAAAGCATGTTTTTGGAATCACGAAAGTGGGAGAGAAAGGTCAGATTGTGATACCGGCAAAAGCAAGAAAAATATTTGATATTCAGCCAGGTGATAATCTGATCATATTGGGCGATGAAAGTCAGGGAATTGCTATTATCAAAGAAAAAAGACTGGTGGAGATATTAAACGGAAAGGAATAAGAGCACTGAAATATAAAGGGTATTAAAAAGCTCACAATTTTTTTATGAAGCAATCCGCATGAAGTCCCCGGAATACTGTAGAAACTTCCAGGAGAAATTAGAGCGTGTCGGTGCGCCGACATTGAAAATCGTCGGCGTAACGTTGGAAAGCATCCTGAGTATTGAGGCAGGAGTTACCACCGGTACGGTATATGCGGCTATGGCGGCAGGGATGATTCTATGCGCCGGCAAGACGGGAGCATTTCGATTTCTGTTTTACAGACGGAAGAACAAAAATACGCCTATCGTGGGAATGATATTCCTACGTCGGATTTTATCATTGCTCTCTCAGAACCGGGAAAATATTGCATTGAAATCAAAGCGAAAAATTTTCGGGGAAACTATGGTATTTCAGATTGCCCGGAAACACAAAAAGGAGAGCATCATGATAAAACATGTTATCAAAACAAAAAAATGCAAAGACAGAATCCGATTATACAGTATTCTCTTTATTATTGGAATATTGGTGGGGATATTTTGCAGATTGACGGACTTTTTCTCATATGAAAGCTTATGGAGTTTGCCATATATATCACCATCGGTCGTGCAGAAGGTCAAGCGGATGGACTTGCTCACATACCTGGAAAATTATGAACCATACGAATTAGTTCACTTTTCCGGTAACACCTACACTACCAGAACACACGATAGTTTGAAAATATCAAATGGGAAATGAATGTGGTGGAGTCATTCCGAAATTTTCCCTTTGTTCGGACGGTGTCAGATAGTTTGAAAGTAAGGGCAGGTTCCGGGACGGAAGTTATACCCCGGTGGCAGGAGATATTATTTTCTTTGACTGGGGAGACAATGGAACGATTGACCACGTTGGAATTGTAGAGAGTGTCAGCGGTGGAACCGTCAATACTATAGAAGGCAACAGAAAAAGTGTGATGGTCTAATGGTGAATCTGGAGTATACAATTCCTGAAAATAGACTTGACTTTCAAATATTACAAGTGTAAGATTTAAGAAACAAAAAAATTAGAAGAAAGGAATATCTATGAAAAAAAGACGAAAAAAGCAAAATATCCAAAAATCTTACGTTTGTAAGATTTTTGGGCTGATAGTAGCTATAACAGTAATTGCTGTTTCAGGAGG
>OODK01000496.1_pt1 | contig 35641 bp, 34 predicted proteins | sample 1671371 | NCBI WGS metagenome assembly OODK01 (sample SAMN06348150, study PRJEB24527) | human gut metagenome | biome: human gut; feature: ankylosing spondylitis patient; material: feces | host: Homo sapiens | place: China | collected 2015-10 | reverse complement strand
AAGGATTAACTGTTTCAAAAACTTATGTGCTTCATGAAGATTTAGCACCTGCAGGTTACAATGTTGCAAGTGATATTGAATTTACAATCTCTGATACAGGAGAAGTTCAAAAAGTGGTTATGAAAGATGAAGCAAAACCTGTTGTTGTAAAAACAGGTGATGATACAGACTATAAATCGTTAAGTGCGTTACTAATTGCCAGTGGATTATTAATTGCAGCAGTAATCTGTAAAATCAAAAGAGGTAAAGATGAATAAAAAGGATTAGATAATTTCAAATTCAATTAATTTAAAATATTTTTAACAATATGAGTGCAATAAATACAGTTTGCGTGCAAGTTATTGAATGTAGCAGAAGATATCATAAAATATAAGTAACAAAGAGCTCTTGAATAAAAAAATGGAGGAACAATAAAATGAGAAAATTATTAATTAGCCTTTTTTCGGCAAGTATGTTATTAAGTGGGATAACTTCTGTTAATGCACAAACTGTATCAAATGATGTTACAGTTCAAACATATCAAGAAGTAATCAATGGAGTAGAATGTGATGTTACTACTTATGACAGTGATAATTTATATAAAGTTAATTATCAAGATTCAACAGGAGAAAAACATATTGGGATTTTAAATAAAGATACTAAAGAATTAACGGTTGACGGAGATGTTATAGAATATTCAGTTACTTCAGGAACGCCTGTTTTAGCAGATTCTCTCTCTATATCAACATATGCTAGTTCTGATTGGACACCAGTGCTAGTTACAAAAGGTATTAAAGTAAGCTGTTCACCAATTTTTAAATCATTAGGGTATGTTACAACAGCAATTATTACTGCAGCAGGGAAAACTGTTGGTGCAAGATTGGGTAATGCAAAAGTAGGAGAAGTAGTAGGTAATGTTTTAGGAGCAGCTGCAGGAGATGCCGTAAGTAAAGTCAATGTTACTTTTAAATATGATTTATACAGAACAAAAAATCCTGTATATGTTACATCAAATGCATCAGTAAAAACAACTGGTTATAGATATCAAAATTATGCAATGAATGCAACATATAAAGGGAAAACTTTTTCAAAAACTACTACAGTTTGTGGAAGTTGGTGGTCATCAAGCAATCCATATTAAAGATTGGAATATTTTATAATCCATAGTAAAATTGAATATGGGTGATGTTATGAAGGTTGTAATAATTGACGATGATATCAATTTTGCAAATAAATTAAAGAATTATCTTATAAAATTTAACACTATTTCTTTTGACATAGAGGTCAACAATTATGATAAGGAATTCGAATTATACTTTTTAGACATAGATATGCCAGATATGGATGGCATATCTTATGCTAGAAGTATAAAAAAGAAGTATCCTCTTTCACGAATTATATTTGTTTCTTATAGAAGTGATTTAGTATTTGATGCAATTCAGGTATTCCCATTTTCTTTTGTAAGAAAGGAAAAAATGAATGAAGAACTTCCGATGGTTTTAGAAGAAATTTGTGAACTAGAAAAAGATAAAAAAAAGATGTTAAAGATAAATGAACAGTTTTCATTACCGGTAGATAACATATGCTATATAGAGAAAAGAGGTTCCTATGCACATATTTATACAGAAAGTAACGTGTATAAGTTAAGGAAATCTTTAAGTAATATATTTGATTTTATGAATAGCCATTTTGTTTATATTAATAAAGGTACAATTGTGAATATGAAATATGTTAATGAGTACCAAAAAGAAAATATTATTTTAAAAGACGGAACAGTACTCTATATGAGTCGTGGTAGGCGTAGTGAATTTATGTTATCTTATCTTAAATACAAGGAGGAGATATAGTTGAAATATCTATATATTGTATTTTTAACGTTATTTGTGTCTATATGCTGTTTGAAGTATTTTGATGTAACAGTCAGCAAGAGAAATCTCCTATTGATGATGATCATTTCTCTATGTTGCTGTATAATTAATTTTATTAAATTACCTGATATGCTACACTTAGCAATAAGAGATATCTTAATATATCTGATCATTAGAAAATATATTTCAAAAGATAGGGATCTAGAAATAGTGTCTATAATTTTGATATTAGAAACAATTTCAAAATGCAGTTATTATTTATTTATTTTGTTTGTTCCATTGATTATTCGAACAAATATATCAAATATTCTTTTATATAGTAATTATGAACTTAAAATTTTAAGTTTATCTATTATATTTGTATTATTGGTAATGTATTATCGTTCATCATATTTCTTAAATGTAAGATGTAATAGAATAACTTATGCCTTATTGTCTACTTGTTCAGTAATTTCTTTATATGGTTTAGAAGTTATTCCAACATTAGGAAATCAAATAAAAGAAAGTCAATTATATTTTCTCTTACTTTCTTTTATGTATATTGTTGTAGTTAATATAATCATTTATATTTATCATAATCAACAAACACAGCAGGAAATAGAAAATAAGGTTGTTTTAGAACAGGCTAGAATTTTAAAACAAGAGAAAGATATTATTTCTGTACAAAATAAAATGATTGAAAACATAAAACATGATCTTAATTATTTTAAAGAAATAGTAAATGATGGTGCTAAAGATCATTTAAATGGAACAATCAAGAAAATTGATGAATATAATAGTAATTTTATTTTTGAAGATTATTTATTAAATAATTTTATTTCTAGAATGAAAGCAGAAATGAAAGAAAATAATAAAGATTTAAAATTAATTATTACAAATACAAATATATCGATTGATTTAACAATATATAACCAGCTCATTTCTATTATGGAATTTGTAACCCAAAATAGTTTGGAAAGATCTATCCAGTTTCGCATACAATCTTTAGAAAATATGTCCATTTTTGAATTTACGTATATTCCAAAAAATAAAGACGTAATAAAATCTAAAGATATAAAAAACAATGAAAACATTGTTTTTAATCAAGCGTCTCATCAATACATGGTATGTTCTTTGATTTTGGAAGGAGAAAAATCGTATGAAGGAAATAGCAAATAAAAATTTATTGTATTCAAAAAAAGGATTTTTAATAATAGTATTTTTGGTTTGCCTTATTGCAATGCCTATTTGTGAATATTATTTTGGCTTAGAATTTTCTACTGTATTTCCAATAGTAATAACGGATACATGGTTTGTTATAAAAGCAATATTCTATGATAGAGAGGATAAAAGAAAAATATTATTTGATATTCTTTTCTCTGTTGTTGTTACAGCAGGGTGTCTTTATTTCTTATAAGAAACAATATTGAACTATCGCTATAGATAGTTCTTTTTGATTTTGAAGGAGGTGATGACTATAAGATGAAAATGAACAGTTTGATTTCATGGGTAGGTGGAAAGAAGTCTATTAGAGATTTGATCTATGCAAGATTTCCACAAAGCTATGGAAGATATATTGAAGTGTTTGGTGGAGGAGGGTGGGTACTGTTTGGAAAAAAGCCAGATAAGTTTGAGGTCTATAATGACTTCAATAACAACCTTTCAAATATGTTTGCGGTTGTAAGAGATCAGCCATTGGCTTTTATTCAGGAACTTGGTTATCTTCCTGAAAACGGAAGAAATATCTTTAATCTTTATAAAGAAATTATAACCAAGCAAAGAGTAGAAGATAAATTTTTACAGGAAGAAATGGAAAAGGTAAAGGTTTATTTTACCGAGCTTCAGCAAGAAGAAATCATGGAAATCATGAATCAAGAACGAATTGAAAAACAGGATGTAAAACTTGCTGTTGCATTTTTTAAGCTTGTCAGATATTCCTATGGTTCAGGGTGTAAAACTTTTGGATGTCGACCTTATGATGTACGTAAAGCATTTAATACGGTCTGGCAAATCAGCGACAGATTGGCAAATACAGTTATAGAAAACAAGGATTTTGAGGCACTGATTATTCAATATGATCGATCAGATGCCTTTTTTTATTTAGATCCTCCCTACTATGAAACGGAAGGACATTATTCTGTCGTATTCACAAAGGAAGATCACATTCGCTTAAGGGATACCTTAAAGAAATTACAGGGGAAGTTCCTGCTTTCCTACAATGACTGTGAATTTATACGAGATCTGTACAAGGATTTTTATATTGAAGGATTTTCAAGAATCAACAATATGGCTCTTCGTTATGATAAGAGTTCACAGTTTCCAGAAGTGTTGATTTCCAACTATAATCCCATGAAGAATTCAGGAATACAAAAACAGCTTGATTTATTTGAGCAGGATGGAGGTGATGAAAATGATGAATGAGTATCAGATGAAACTTGAGGAAGGGAATAAAGTGACCCTTCCTGAAAGTTTAGTTAACAAGTTGCTGTTAAGAAAAGGTGAAACAGTCTGTTTGATTCAGGAAGATGGTATCAAGGACAAGTGCTTTAAAGTAACTGCAGAAAATGAAAAAGAACTGTTCGATGAAGATTTTTACTGCATTCCCAAAAGGGTATTTGATATGTGTCATTTGGATTATGAAAGTATTCAAATCATCGTTGAACAGGGACAAATGGTCATTACCAATCCACAGTATGTGTTGAGCTATTTAGGAAAAGATATGATTACCTGTCTTTTAAAGCAAAATGTGGATTTAGGATTATTTGCAAAGGATCTTGTAGATTTATTAAATGAACAGACAATCGAAGAAGCTGTTTAGAAAAGGAGGAAACAATGGTACAAATTTTAAAGAATAAAAAAGTAAAGGTCATTATCTGTTTGATGATCATCTTAATAATGCTTGTATTAACAATGAAACAGTCTTATGCGGCAGGAGATGTTTCAAGTGTTATCCAGCAGGCTTGGAAACAAATGGAGTCGCAGATTAAAAACATTGTCAACAATGTTGTGTTTCCTGTTATTGATATCATACTTGCTGTCTTTTTCTTTGCTAAACTTGCAATGGCATATTTTGATTACAGAAAACAAGGACAGTTTGATTGGACAACACCAGCAATACTGTTTGCGTGTTTAACATTTTCCTTGATTGCACCAAACTATATCTGGAAAGTCCTATAGAGGAATAGATTATGTTTTTATGGGATTTTGTCGCAGATAAGGTCATGGGTCAGATCGTTGACTGGGTCTACAGTAAGCTACTTGAATTTTTAGGTGAATTCTTTGGCATGATGGGATCAATGGGAGCAGATCTGTTTGACTATGACTTTGTAAGAGCCATTATTGAACTGTTTAGACTTTTTGGATGGGCGCTGTTTGTTTCAGGAATGGTCGTTACAGTATTTGAAATTGCTGTTGAATATCAAAGTGGTCGTGGCAATATCAAAGATGCCTGTCTTAATGCTATGAAAGGGTTTATGGCTGTGTCTTTGTTTACTGTATTGCCAGTAGAATTGTATAAATTCTGTATTTCTTTACAGGTAACCATATCCAATGGACTTGCTAAACTTGTAGGAAGTCAGTCCGTAGGTGATTCGGCAATTAAGTCACTGTCGTATATGCAAAAGCTGTCGCTTGGAACGGTATTGCTTATCTTTTTGCTGATTATGATGGGCTATTCCATTATCAAAGTGTTCTTCGCAAATCTAAAAAGAGGAGGTATCCTTTTAGTAATGATTGCAGTAGGATCGCTTTATATGTTTTCAATTGTGCGTGGCTATACAGATGGTTTTATTCAATGGTGCAAGCAGATCATTGGTATATGTCTTACTGCATTTTTACAGGCAGTCATTTTAATTGCAGGTCTGGGTGTTATGAAAGAAAACTGTCTTTTAGGAATCGGCTTGATACTGGCAGCCAGTGAAATTCCACGAATTGCAGGACAGTTTGGACTTGATACAAGCATGAAAGCAAATATCATGTCTACTGTTTATGCGGCTCAGTCAGCTATGAATATTACAAAAACAATTATGAACAGAAGCTAATAATCATCTTGCATTTTTCCTGCTTATTTGGTATTTCTGTTGTAGGAGGTACAGCATGACTATCGAAGAACTGAAAAAATATAAATGGTTTGTTGCAACATGCAAGTATGAAGGTATCGTTGGGAAAAAGCATTGTTTTACATATGATGTTGATAATTTAAATACAAATTTGTTAAGTGGAATGATTTTAGTTGATGATGAACTTGTAAAAGAAACAGAAGAAAAGGGTGTCTGGCAGGACTGTGTTTTTGATGCGATTTGTGATGAAAAAGTTCAAATCGTACAGCAATGTTCAAAGCCAATCATTCTTTATGAAGAAGTTCCAGAATATGATGAGTGGGTGAATCTGTTATTGTATCGCTATCTTGAACAGCATTATTATGAAAAGAAATGGATGACCTATATACAGGTCGATAGAAAAATGAATGATGAAATGAGGTTGAGCTAAAATGTATATGTATCCCGATAATTTAAAAGGGAAGGCAACATTATGGCTATGGTATTTAAGAGATATTGGAATCGTAGGTGTGGGGGCAATCATTGGAGTGATTGCCATTTCTCATGCCAATTTTTATATGCCAATGGCATTAGTAGGGTGCTATGCTTTTTTAACTATCCGTATGGCTGATACCAGTATCTTTGATTTTTTATCATATGCCTTTGCCTTCTTTATATTTTCACAACAGCTATATAAATGGCATTTTACAGGTGAAATAAAAACACCCTTGAATACAGAAAACAGGAAAAAGAAATGGAGGCTATGATGAAAAAAAAGAAGAAAACAGAGAAGAAAGATACCGTGAAAAAGAAAACAAAGAAAAATAAAAAAGTATCCAGTACAAGGATGCTAATCAATACTAAGACGATTACCGATTACAGTTTAAAACTGTTTAATGGAGAGGAAGTCGTCTTTTTTGTTGTTCAGCCACAAAATCTTTCTGTTATGTCAAAAGAAAACATAGGTGCAAAGATATTTGCACTTACAAATGTTGTAAAAGGACTAAATGATATTGAAATTATCTGTCTGAACAGTCGAGATAATTTTGAAGAAAACAAATATTTTCTGAAAAAAAGAATTCAGGAAGAAACAGAAGAAGTTGTTATCAAGCTTCTTAAAGAAGATCTGTATCATTTGGATAAGATTCAAACACAGACAGCAACAGCACGACTTTTCCTGATCGCTGTTCGTATAAAACCTGATGATCAGTTAGAAGTACATTCTTTGATCCATCGTATTGAAAAACTCATTCGTATGCAAAATATCTCTGTAACACGAGCAGATAAGGAAATGATTAAAAGAATGTTGGCTGTCTATTTTGAACAGAATGTTACAACAAGTCAGTTTGAAGATTATGACGGAAAGAGGTGGTATGATGGCATTCAATAAATTATTTGGTAAATTCAAAAAGAGTGAAGTTGAAGATGAAGAAGAAATCAAGGTGCAGGATTATCTTGATATGATTGCACCTTCAACAATACGTTTCTATACAGAATATTTTATTTGTGGCAACAGCTACAGAAGTGTCTGGGCATTACGAGAGTATCCAACCTCTACAGATGAACAGGCACTTTTACGTTATATGGGTGAAAAAGACGGAGTCACCTTGCATATTTATGCCAGACAGGTCACTTCTGCAGAAGAAAAGAAGATCATTGGGAATGCAGCTAATAAAAACAGGCTCAGACAAAGCAATACGCAAGATCTAAAAGAAACAGTAACTGCTCAAAGCAATCTTAATGATGTTATTGAACTGATTGCCAATATGCATCGAAACAGAGAACCACTTGTTCACTGTGCTGTTTATTTTGAGTTGATTGCTGACAGCTATGATGAACTTAAACTTATTCAGACTGAAATGATGACAGAACTTGTGCGAAGCAAGTTGAATGTTGATCGTCTTCTTTTAAGACAGAAAGAAGGATTTCTAGCGGTTACTCCATCGGGATATGATGGATTCAAGGAGCAGTTTGAACGTGTTCTTCCAGCATCAAGTGTTGCAAATCTTTTTCCATTTAACTATTCAGGTAAGACAGATCCGCATGGAATCTATATAGGTCACGATAAATTTGGAAGCAATATTATTGTTGATTTCAATGAAAGAAGTGACGACAGAACAAATGCCAATGCTCTTATTCTTGGAAATTCAGGACAGGGAAAATCATATCTTTTAAAACTTTTACTGTTGAATTTAAGAGAACAGGGAATGTCTTTAATAACGCTAGATCCTGAACATGAATATGAAGAAGTAACCTATAATCTTGGCGGTGTTTTTATTGATATGATGGCAGGACGATATATCATTAATGTTCTTGAACCAAAACAATGGTCAGAAGATATAGAAGATTCAGGTGAAGATGATGTTCCTGTTGCATTTAAACAGTCAACAGTTCTTGCACAGCATATTTCCTTTTTAAAGGATTTTTTCAAGACATATAAGGCGTTTACAGAAGAGCAAATCGATACGTTAGAAATTATGTTGGTAAAGGTCTATCAAAGATTCAACATTAATGAAAAGACGGATCTTAGTGTTCTAGAACATGACGACTACCCTATATTGAGTGATCTCTATGATTACATTGATGAAGAATACAAACATTACAACACAAACAGAAATAACATTTATACAAGAGAATCACTGCGTGAAATATTGCTTTTATTAAATTCAATATGTGTGGGAAGTGACAGTCGTTTCTTTAATGGGCATACCAATATTCATTCACAAAAGGTTGTGACTTTTGGTGTTAAGGATCTTTTACAGGCAAATAAGTCTTTAAAAGATGCGATGCTTTTTAATATCCTTTCCTATATGTCCAATGAGCTGTTGAAAAGAGGGTATACAGTAGCTTCAATCGATGAACTTTATCTTTTTTTAACAAATACAACAGCAGTAGAATACATTAGAAATTTTATGAAGCGTGTTCGAAAAAAGGAAAGTTCTGTTATTTTAGCTTCTCAAAATCTGGAAGATTTCAATATTGAAGGAATCAGAGAACTAACAAAACCATTGTTTTCAATACCAACACATACGTTCCTGTTCAATGCAGGAAATACGGATGCAAGATTTTATATTGATACGTTACAGCTTGAAGAAAGTGAATATGAACTTATTAAATATCCACAAAGAGGTGCCTGTCTTTATAAATGTGGAAGTGAAAGATACAACCTTATTGTTCATGCACCAGATTATAAATCAAAACTGTTTGGTGATAAAGGCGGAAGATAGGATGATGAATATCCATGAAAAGTCAGCGTTTTGGAATAGAAATAGAAATGACAGGTTTAACAAGAAGAAGCGCTGCTTTGATTATTGCTAAACATTTTGATACAGGTTTTAGGCATGAACGTGGTGTATATGATACCTATTCTGTCTGTGATCAAGACGGAAGAAAATGGAAAATTGTACGAGATGCCAGTATTACACCGCAATGTGGAAATCGATTTGATTATGATCCTGATTATAAAGTCGAGGTTGTTTCGCCTATCTGTCATTATGAAGATATTGAAACGATACAGAGCATTGTTCGTGAATTAAGAAGGAATGGTCATGCTAAAGTCAATGAAAGCTGTGGAATTCACATTCATGTGGATGCTTCAAAACACACTGCCAGATCATTAAGAAATATTGCAAATATTATGTATTCAAAAGAGGATCTTATCTTTAAAGCTTTAAAGGTAAGACCGCAAAGAGAAGTACGATTCTGTAAGAAAATAGATGATGATTTTTTAGAAATGCTCAATCGAAAAAAGCCAAAGGATATTGAGGAAGTTGAAAATCTCTGGTATGACGGAAATACCAGCAGAAAATACGAACACTATGATGATTCGAGGTATCATGCCTTAAATTTTCATAGTGTTTTTTCAAAGGGAACAATAGAATTTCGGATGTTTAATGGAACACTTCATGCAGGTGAAATCAAGACCTATATCCAGTTTTGTTTGGCAATATCTCATCAGGCATTGGTTCAAAATAAGGCAAGCAGAGTTAAGACACATTCGTCTAATGAGAAATATACGTTCAGGACTTGGCTTTTACGACTTGGACTTATTGGCGATGAATTTAAAACAGCACGACATCATCTTTTAAAAAATCTAGATGGATGTATTGCATGGAAAGATCCACAACAGGCAGTTATGCAAAGAGAAAGATTGCAAAGTGCACAGGAAACAAATAATGAATCATTGGAAGATGTTCAAGAAGAACTTGGAATGCACATGCAACAGATGTAAAGGAGGAACAGAAAAGAATGAAATATTATGTGGCTTATGGCAGTAATTTAAACAGGGAGCAGATGGCACACAGATGTCCAGAGGCTAAACTGGTTGGAACAGGTATGTTGTCAAATTATGAAATGGTGTTTAGAGGAAATAAAAGTAATGCAGTTGCGACTGTAGAACCAAAAAAGGGAATGGAAGTACCTGTAGGTATTTGGGAAATTTCAGAAAACGATGAGCATTTCCTTGATCGCTATGAAGGTTATCCACACCTCTACGAAAAGAAAAATTTGAGAATTTCTAATGGAACAATTACAACTGAGGCGATGGTTTATGTGATGAATGATGGTTATGAATATGGAGTACCAGGTAAGGAATACTATGAAATAATCAAGCAAGGATATAAGGACTGTTCTCTTGATGAAAAGTATTTAGATGAGGCTGTTGAAAAAATGAAAGAAACTGTTTTAAATCAAACAGAAGCAGCAATGTATCCTTATGGTTATAGAGATGTCAGACAGTAATGAAAACAAAACTTATAAAGTTAGCTCTGTCCTTTTTTAGCAGTGATGATGGCAGGAAGTTTGTCAGAAATGTAGCTGTTGTTATTATTTCACCTTTTGTTGCTATTACTGTTTTAATTGGTGCTATTTTTTCAGATGGTATTTCATTCAATCACAATCTTGTAACGGATCTGTTTGAAGGCAATCCAATTAGTGAATTTACAGGTGAAATGAAGCAATATGTTCAGGAAATACAGGATGGACTTGTGTTGATTGACAGTCATATTGACAAAATTAATCAGACTTTTACAAATGGATCATCGCTTAATATTTATCAGGTCAAAGGGTATTTTATTGGTTATATGGTTTCTTCACAGCATAAAGTATTTTCAGATGAAATGGCAGAGGCATGGGTCAACAGTTTTACAGAGGGTGAAGAAGTCAAAGTCCCTACTTCTGTAAACGCCGTCATCTATGCCAGTCTAGAAAAGAATCTGAATGAAAAACTGCTGAAAGATACAAAAAAGTCAATGGAAACCTGTTATGGTGCATTGATTGGAAATGATGGAAAAACAGTCACAACACTTTCCAAAGAGCAGATGGATGAACTGATAAAAAATATGCCTGAAGATACAAGTGAAATCAGAAAGAAAATAGTGATGCAGGCTGCGGATGCTGTTGGAAAGATACCTTATTACTGGGGTGGTTCTGCCAAGTGTGCAGGATATGATGGTAATGATTTTGGAGTAACTGTTGCTCCAGACAGCAAAGGAAGAAATAAAAAAGGACTGGATTGTTCACATTTTGTAGACTGGGTCTATTGGACTGTTATGAACAATAATCTTGGCAATACAAATACATCAGGACAGATAAAAATGTGCAAAAAAATAGCAAAGCAAGATCTCAAAGCGGGTGATCTTGCCTTTTTAATTAACAAATCAGGAAAGACAACTCATGTGGGAATCTATGCAGGAAAGAATGCAAAAGGTGAAGCTGTGTGGATACATGAAAACAGTAACGACAGCAATGTTGCCATGAATACTGTGTCTTACTGGAGTGGTTATTACAGACTGAATATGATGGAAGGACAATAGCAATGAATGAACAAAATGAATTTATAAAGAACTACTTGCATACAGAATATGTTGGCTGTTTAAAAACGGATCATGAAAAATGTATAGATCTTCAGTATGAAGAAATTGGAAACTTTGTACAGAATGCAGGAATGTTTGGTGATCTTGAAATCTCTATAAAGCACAATGGCTTGGTACTGTTTGATACAAATGGTATTTATATCAATAATGTGTTTCCTAATACAGAATATTCCAGAGATTATCTTATGGAACTTATCAATTCTGTTGCGATGCAACTTCAAAGTGATTTTGATGATGGAGATATAGGACATCCAACAGGCAAAGTCAATGAGTTTATTAAAGAAAATTTTCAAGTTGATCTGTTGAATATCGAACAGGAAAATAAAATAAATTTTAGTTTGCAAATGTAAGGAGGTGAGGAAAGTGAATCAAGATAAAATTAAGGAAATCAAACAGAAATATCCAAAGGGAACAAGGATCATGCTCAATTCTATGGACGATCCTCATCATCCTGTTCCCACTGGAACATTAGGAACTGTAGAAACAGTTGATGATATTGGAACAATCCATATGAAGTGGGATAATGGACAAAGTTTAGGTCTTATCGTAGGTGAAGACAGCTTCTATGTTATTGAAAGTGTTCAAAATCAAGAGAAAATACGAGAAGCCGATGAAAAAATACGTGTACTCGTTGTTGAGCCAATGAAAGAACCAAAGGTTGAATATATAGAAAATACATTGGATGATATGCAAAGAGTTGTTGGTGGTCTGATTGAAGAAATTGACTTGAATGATAATACTGTTCTTGTCTGTAACGAGGAAGGAAAACTTATGAATTTACAGGCAAACAGACGTGTTGGCAGAGATGTTATTGCTGGCACTTTTTTTATTGCAGGAGATGATGGATCAGAAGATCTAGTTTCTTTAACCGATGAACAGGTCAATGAATATAAAGAAAGATTTCATGAATTAGAGGAAATCGAGCAGCAAGAAGTGTTTGAAAAAATTGAAATAACGATAAGGGGGTTTTAAAAATGGCTAAACAAAAAGAGATAAAAATAAAATATCCTGAAGCAAGAGTTCGAGCAATCAACTCAAATCTTGCAAAGAAAAATACAACAATTGAAGTAGAAATTATGGAAAGCTTGAATCAAATCTATAAAAAGCACGTCAAACCAGAGGTCAGAGAATTCATTGAAGAATTAGAAGGAGATGAACCGGTCGTTAGTAAAAAGCCCAGAACAATCATTGAGGAACATCCATAAATCAATGTATCAAGGAGTGTTTGGCGGTAAATTTTGATTGTGTGCGCTTTTTATAGAAATATGGAATAAGTATGCCAATTTTATTTGTTTAAAAACGTGTGCCCTTATTTTAAAGGTTTTAAAAAATAGATGGATAGAATGTCCAATTTGAATTGAAAAATAAGGGTAACTTTTAAAAGATGTGGCGTGTGCAGGTTAAAGAAGCGACGTCGCTTCACCTTACAACAACGGGCAATGCCCGTTGTTTCAAAGAAGTTCACAAAAGAAAAACAACGTCATTATTGAAGACAGTGCGTCAATAGTGGCGTTGTATATTAAATGTTCTCCTAGAAACAACAGGAGATAACAGGTCGTCAAAAACAGCGTAAGCAGAATTTTGACGAAAAATGTAGTTTGAAAATATGTGATATGTTATAATCATAAATGGAACAGCCGTATACGGTAGGTGGTTATCCTTGGTCGTCATGACGAAGGTACGCAATCCTTCGAAATTCACATTCCTAGAAGTTTTGGGAAAATATGAAAAACGGAGGTGATGCGAATGACAACATATGAAACAGTCATGGTAGTGTTAACTTGTTTAACACTTGTCGTGTCTTTAATGATGCTTGTTATTAAATTACTTCTTATCATAATTGATAAAAGTGAAAAAAAATAACTACCTCAGCCTCTGGAAAAGTATGAGTTAGTTATTTTAACAAAAATACAAAATCCAAGGACAACCGCTTACTGGCAGTTCCTTTTTTCAACTACATTATAGTTTATACAAAACTGAAAGTCAATATACTAGTTCGTCAGTAAATGCATACCTACAGTATATCTACTGTATAGCTACGGGCATTTATGATTGCTTGTAAATTCAAGAATATTTGATGAAAAAATGAATGTAAAATTGTAATTAGAATGATGAAATTTATAAATTTAAAATTATATATAATAGAGAAAAACGGATGCAGATGTATCCTTTTTTTGTTGGAGGAAAATAAAATGTGAATAAGAAAAGAACAACGATCTGGCTAAGTCAAGATGTGATGGACAGACTGGATGAAATGACAAAAACGGATGACAGTAAAAGTCGAAGTGAGTTTATTGAAAGAGCAATTAAGTTTTATGATGGTTACAATCGCTCAACGTTGGAAAATCAGTATTTGCCTGTTGCTATTTCAAGTGCAGTTCAAGGAACTGTTAAATCAAGTGAAGATCGTATTTCAAAATTACTATATAAAAATACTGTAGAGCTTTCAATGGTCATGAATGTTCTATCAGCAATAGCTGATGTTGATAATGACACTCTTAAAAAATTAAGAGTGAAATGTATGAACGAAGTTAAAGCAACCAATGGCAAGATAAGTTTTGAAGAAATAAATAAATATCAAAAAGGTTCCTGATTCATAATAGCTATATAAAAACTGTTGTGATAGTATGTCGTCTAGAAAGGAATGATCTACGTGTCAAAACAGGATGAATTTATAAAACAACTTTATTATGGAGATGACTTATTCTATGAAAATACTAGAAAAGATTCTTCAAAAAAATGTGAGTTAAATAAAATCAGAGATGAAATTCATAAAAAAATTATGAAGGCATTGATACAAGTATATGGTGAGGAAGAAGCAAACAAAATAAATGAAGAATGGATAGGATGTTCATCAGAAATAGAAATTGAAAATGAAATAGTTATTTTTAAAGAGGCATTGTATTTGGGATATGATCTTGCAGATGTATTTTTAAATAGAAGATAGGAAGTATATGTTAGGAAACTTTAAAAAGGTTTCCTTTTTTATTTGGTAAAGATTATGGTAAGAATTATTGTTAAGTCAGGATATATGAAAGGTAAAAGTCATAAAGAATATTATGTGAATTATATTGCTACCAGAGAAGGTGTAGAAAAATTTAAAAGTGATTATGGAAATATGAAGGCAACAAAGAAACAGCAGAAACTTATTCAACAGCTTATAAAGGATTATCCAACTGCAACAGGAATGTTTGAATATAATGATTTCAAAGAAAATCCAACAAGAGAAAATGCCAGTGAATTTATATCGAGTGTGATTGATACTAATCTTGATGATATTACAACAAAGGAAAATTATATAGATTATATTTCACATCGTCCTAGAGTAGAAAAACTTGGTGAGCATGGTCTGTTTTCAGATGCAGGTCTTCAATTTGAACTGAATGATGTTGTCAAAGAAATAGGAGAACATGAAGGCAACGTCTGGACACATATCATTTCTATAAAAAGAGAGGATGCTACCCGTTTAGGCTTTGATTCAGTTCAAAGCTGGATGTCACTTTGTCAGGAAAAAAGAAATGATCTGGCAAAGGCAATGAAGATAGATCCGAACAATCTCAAATGGTTTGCTGCTTTTCATAATGAAGGTCATCATCCTCATATTCATATGGTTGCCTATTCAAAGAATCCTAAAGAGGGTTATTTAACTAAAAAAGGAATAGAGTCAATCAGAAAACAGTATGCTGGAAGTATTTTTAAAAATGATCTTTTACATATTTATGAAAATCAGACTGCCAATCGAGATGAAATAAAAAAATACAGTAAAGAAAAAGTCGTTGAAATTTTAAATGGAATGGATCATGAACATTTTGACAGTTCGCAGATCTTTAATGACCTTTTAAAACTAAAAATGAGCTTGAAAGATTATCATGGAAGAATGATGTATGCCTATATTCCAAAGGAATCAAAGCAGATCATCAACGACATTTTAAGAGAGTTGGAAAAGGATAAAAATATAGCACAGCTCTATGAACAATGGTATCTGTATAAACAACAAGGCAATGAAACATATAATGACACTATCCTTGAACGTTTACCACTACTTGAACAAAAAGAATTTAAAAGCATCAAGAATATGATTTTAAATATGGTCATGCAGGATTTTGAAGATATTCATAATTTCGGCAATAGTGAATTGGATGATGTGACTAATGAAACAGGTATGGAATTTAATGAAGAAAATAGTTTGTTAGAAGAATATAAAATAAGGCGTGACTATAAAAAAATAGGTGATATCAATTTAGCAATTAAAAACAATGAATTTGAAATGATTCCAGAAAGTATAGAATGGCTTGAAAAATGTGAACTTCCATTAGCTAAATATATACTTGGTAAAATCTATCATGATGGATTCTATGTAGATCGTGATTTGGATAAGGCAATAGAGTGTTATAAACAAAGTGGTGATAACAAATTTGCTTATAACCGACTAGCAAATATCTATAGGGAATTAGGAGATAATGATTTGTATGTTCATTATCTTTATCAGTCGGCAGATGAAAATTTTTCAGTAGCACAATTTAAAATCGGTAAAATTCTTGTTGAAGGTGAAGTTACTGAAAAGAATGTAGAGCAAGGAATTTATTATTTGAATAAAGCCTGTGAATATAGAAATGAATATGCACAGTATTATTTAGGCAAAATGTACCTTTTAGGAAAAGATGTTGAAAAGGATAAAGAGAGAGCTATAGAGCTATTAACATTGGCCGCTGAAAATGGAAATGAATACGCTCAATATTTTTTAGATCATATAGATGATATTAAAGAAGTTCCATTAAGTATGATGACAACAAGAATGTTTCGTCATATTGGAAGAATCATTGAAAATGAGTTGCCAATAAGAAATACGATTCTTACAGGAGTCGAACATAAACTCAAACAGAAATTAATAAGAAAACGAAGTGCAACGGGTCATAGGGAAGATGATCATTCACTTCGTTTTTAATTTGAAGAAAAAGGTGAAAGATATGAAGGATAAAATTAAAAGCATTACGCATATACAAAAAGATGAGTCTATGAAAGTAAAGTCAATCAAAGGCAAAAAGCAAAATAAAAAGAAAAAAGCAAGGAGGCATCAGTAATGGCAAGAATGTTCAGTGAAGAACAGATTGCAATGGCTAATTCAGTTGATATTGCATCTTTTCTTCAAATGCAAGGTGAAGCACTCATAAAATCAGGAAAGGATATGAGATGGGCAAGGCATACAAGTATTACTGTAAGAGGTAATCGCTTTTATGATTGGAAGGCAGAAGCAGGTGGTTATCCAATAGCGTTTGTTCAAAGATATTTTAACTATAATTTTAAGCAGGCTGTGGAATTTCTTCTATCTAATGTGGGTGATCTTCAAATGTCAGTTCCTTATGAAAAAACTGAGAAGGCAGAATTTAAACTTCCTGAAAAAAATGAAACTTTAAACAGGGTCTATGGATATCTTTTGAAAACAAGATTTCTTGATAAGGAAGTCATTGATGAATTTGTAAGAAAAGGTTTGATCTACGAAGATAAGGAATATCACAATGCTGTATTTGTTGGTTTGGATGAAAATGGTGTGGCTCGTCATGGGCATAAAAGAGGTACTGCAACTTATGGTAAAAATCAGTCATTTAGAGGAAATATAGAAGGCTCTGATCCATTATATCCGTTTCATTATAAAGGATCATCCAACAAGGTTTATGTTTTTGAAGCACCTATTGATATGCTTTCCTATATTTCTTTAAACAAAGCGAATTGGATGGAAAACAGTTATATTGCTTTGAATGGACTTTCTAAAATAGGACTAGATCATTTTTTAGATGTTCACCCAAATATTAATGAAATTTATTTGTGTCTGGATCATGATATTGCAGGTATCGAAGGAGCAGAGAGAATAAGTGATTTTCTAAATGAAAAAGGCAGTTACACTATTTCATGTATTCGAGCAAGAAATAAAGATTTTAATGAAGATCTGAAAGAACAAAATAATGTTGAATTTATTAAATCAACGGACAGTCCCAAATATCAGGAAGCAATGAAATATGTTTCAAATATCAAAAGTGATTTTAAAACAATTGTAAAAGACAAATTTCAAGAAGATGAATTTGATTCGCTTTTTGCCAAGTTTTATTATTCTTTTAATGGAAAAGAACCACGAGATGATTTTAAGTTTCAGGCACAGTTGGATAGACTTTTAAAAATGACAATGATCCATGAGCATTCTCTTTTAGGATTCTCTCATCCATTATCAGATAATTCACCAGTCTGGTCATATTTAAAACAGGATTATAGAAGTTATAGGGACAATGGCAATACAAAAAAGATGTTTGAAAATGTTTGTCAGTCAGTAGCTGACTATAAAAACTGTGTTAAAGAAAATAACAGAAATAATCTAGTAAAGGCTTGTAGAAATTTATCTGCAGGTCTTTTTTATATGGATGTTCATTATAGAAGGGAGATTTATAAAGCTATGGAAAATAAACAGGCATATGGTCTTCTTGAAGAAGAACGACCAAAGGCAAAGATGATAGGTGAAGATGGAAATATTTTTAATCTTATGGGTATTGCCTCAAGAACATTGAAAAGTGCAGGGTATGAAGAAAAAGCCAACGAGATGTTTGAAAGAATAACTTTCAATGCGAAAAGCTATGATGAGGCTTTGAATATTATCAGTGAATATGTTGAACCAGTTGAAAATTATGAGGAGTCTTTTCAAATGAAAGGATTTGAATGAATAGGTGAAGAAGGTGAGAAAAAACAATGACAAAATCACAAGGAATATTTATAGCGTTTGGTATTTTATTTTTTCTTTTTATAGGATGTGCTATGTATTTTAATGGAAACTATAATCTGAATAAGATCAAATCGAAAACAGTCGGTGATGGACAATATGGAACAGCTCGATTTGCGACAGATAAAGAGGTTCATCAAAGTTTGAAATATATTGAATTTGACAGTGTGAATTGGAGAAAAGGTATTGATCTTCCGAAATCACAGGGATTGGTTGTAGGAAGTAAAATAAACTTTGGAAAAACATTTGGATATGTTGATTGTGATGATATTCATTTATTGATGATTGGTGCTGCTGGTGTTGGAAAAACAGCCCATTTTTTATATCCAAATTTAGAATATGCCTGTGCCAGTGGTGTCTCTTTTATAACAACGGATACAAAAGGTGATCTGTATCGTAATTATGGTGGAATTGCTCATGATTATTATGGGTACAATATTTCAGTTATTGACTTAAGAAACCCCCTTTTTTCAGATGGGAACAATATGCTTCATATGGTCAATAAATATATGGATCAGTACAAACAAAACAGAAATGATTTGTCTTTAAAAGCCAAAACAGAAAAGTACGCCAAAATAATTGCTAAAACAATTATCTTTTCTGATGGAGAAAGTGCATCAAGCTATGGTCAGAATTCTTTCTTTTATGATTCAGCAGAAGGACTTCTTACAAGTATCATTTTAATTATTTCTGAATTTTGTGATGATGGAGAAAGGCATATTGTCAGTGTATTTAAGCTTGTTCAGGATCTGTTGAAACCTTCTGGAATAAAAGGGAAAACACAGTTTCAGATCTTGCTTGATTATTTGCCTGACAACCATAAAGCAAAGTGGTTTGCTGGAGCTGCTTTGAATACAGGAGAACAGGCAATGATGTCTGTTCTTTCTACTGTTTTATCTCGTTTAAATGCATTTATTGATTCTGAGATTGAACAGATATTGTGTTTCGAAACCACAGTTGATATAGAGAAATTTTGCAGTGAAAAATCTGCAATCTTTCTGGTAATGCCTGAAGAAGATAATACAAAACACTTTTTGATTTCTCTTTTTATTCAACAGTATTATCGAGAAATGTTGGTTTGTGCTGATAGTCAGGGTGGAAGATTAAAAAGAAAGGTTATTATGTATCTAGATGAAATTGGAACTATCCCTAAAATTGAATCAGCAGAAATGATGTTTTCGGCATCCAGATCAAGAAATATTTCCATAGTGGCAATTATTCAATCATTGGCACAGTTAGAAAAGAATTATGGAAAAGAAGGAGCGAGTATTATTGTGGATAACTGTCAGGATACACTATTTGGCGGTTTAGCACCTAATTCAGAAACAGCGAAAGTAATGAGTGAAAATCTTGGATCAAAGACTGTCATGAGTGGATCAGTTAGTAAAGGGAAAAATGATCCATCACAGTCTTTACAAATGATAGAAAGACCTCTTATGACAACAGATGAATTAAAGAGTATGCCAAAGGGTCATTTTATTTTGATGAAGACAGGAATGCATCCAATGAAAACAGTATTAAGATTATTCATTAAGTGGAAGATAAAGTTGGACAAGGAATATCAAGTCAACCAAAGAGTACAGAGAGAAGTTAAATATGCAGATATAAATAAGATCACATCAATTTTAAAATATAAATTTGAAAAAGATGACAATATAAAATTCGATCTTAAAAAAATAATAAATGAGGCGGGTGTCAAAGTTGAATAAGGATTATATGTATTTTTATACAAAAGTATCAAGTGCAAATGTAACTCCAGCAGGAAGAATGGTATATAGATCATTACTACGATACGCAAACAGGAAAACATGGTCTTGTTTTCCATCAGTTAAAACAATTGTCAATGATACAGGACTGTCAGAAAGAACAGTAAGAAAGCAAATAAAGATACTTGTAGAAGAAGAACTCATAATAAAAATCCCAAGAAAAAGAGAAAACAATGGAAATACATCTAACATGTATTTTTTTAATTAATCTTTATCTTGGGATATTTGTAATTATATAAGTACATAGGGATGGTGCAGTTAAGTCATCCCTGTAACTAGTTGCCTAAAAATTATTACAGGAAGTAAAATGCTTTATATATTAGAAATAGAATAAGTAAACTTATATTATTTTTCTTAATTGACCATCTGAAACAGGTAATTGTTGTCTGTAGGATTTTGTAAATATAAAATCTTATTCAAAAAGATATGTCATATGGTTCATTAAGTTATTTTTCAAAAGCTACGTAACTTGAATTGTTTAATTTCGTTGATTTATTTATGAATAATATACCATCAAATTACACAATATGTTAATAAAATTGAGAATATGAAAATTATAAATTATATTTTAAAAACTAGATGTTGATATTATATGGTGTTTACATGATCATTAAATTCTCATTATAAAGCTTTAAGGTGGAAAAAATGAAACATAAATATGTATTATTTAAAATATATGTTACAATTGTTCGTGATAAAAGAACTGACGTATCGTGTTAGGCATTTATAATAATGGATAAACTCTTATTTGAGGTGAACTATTATGTCTAAAAATACGAACTCAGCAGGAAATATAATTAAAGAGGCGAGAGAAAGTTATAATTATACAACGGAAGAATGTGCAGAAAAATTAGGAATTTCTACTAGATATTTACAAAAAATAGAAAATGAGGGTAATTTGCCTAGTTATGGAACATTACGAAATATAATACAATTGTTTTCAATTGATGCAAATTATTTATTTTATGATAACTATGATAAAGAAGATTTTTTAAGGAGCAATGTTATACAAAAAATTAGATTATGTAATGATTATGAATTAAATGTAATTTCTGCAACCCTTAATGCATTACTTGATAAAAATAGAAGGTGAACATAATGTTAAAAATGATAATTTGTGATGATGATAAGATATTTTGTTCTAGTTTTGAAGATTTAGTCATAGAAATATGTAGAGAACGGAATTTAAAATATGAGATTTTCATGTTTTATGAAACAACAAAATTATAGAAGTTCTTAGAAGATAATAATGACATAGATCTAATTTTTTTAGATATTGAATTAAAAAAAACATTGGGATATGAATTAGGAAGTTACATAAGGAATGTGCTTAATCTACAAAAAATAGATATAGTATATATATCAAATAATTCGTCTTATGCAATGGCATTATTTAAAACGCGTCCTATTGATTTTCTTATTAAACCTATTAAAAAAGAGGATTTAAGAAATGTTTTAGATCAGTATCTTAAATTGAATAAAGAAAAGAAAGAATTTTTTAAATTTAAAAATAAAATAGGTTATCAAAGGATAGATGTACAAGATATTTATTACTTTGAAAGTGAAAATAAGATAGTTAAAATTCATTGCATAAATAACATTATAAAGTTTTATGGCAAGTTGAATGATGTTGAACAAAAGTTAAATGATTCATTTATAAGAATTCATAGTTCTATTTTAGTGAATACTGTTTATATTGCACAATTTAAATATAATGAAGTAAAGATGATAAATGGAGAGTTGCTACCTATAAGTCAAAGTAGAAGACAAGATATAAGAAAAAAACAAATGGATAGATGGGAGAATAATTCATGAAAGATATTTTACATCTAAATATGTATCTTATAACGAATTTATTGACTGTATATACTGTTTTTAAATTTTTTAAAATATTTTTTGATGAAGAAAGATATCAAAAATACAAAATTGCAGTTTATTTTTTATATTATATAACCACAACGAGCGTATATTTGTTTTGCCATAATTCACTTTTGACATTAGTAACTAATATTATTTGTATGTTTGTGATTACTAATTTGTATAAATCAAGTTTATCAAAAAAGTGCATTGCGGTTGCTTTAGTATATGGTGTTTCAATGTTAGTAGAATGCATTGTTGTTTTGATTGGTATTTTTTTAAAATGGGGTAATGTGGAAATAACAGGACTTATTGTAAGCAGAATTATTTTGTTGATAATAGTTCAAATACTACATACAAATACATTCATACAAAAAGAGATTCTAATTCCAAAGATACAATGGATTTCAATAATAGTATTTCCATGTGGAACCGTACTACTTTTTTTACTCTTAGATAAGGGTGATTTTTCTAATAATTTGCTTTTACCAAGTGTAATGATTTTATTATTTTTTAATATTCTAATTTTTTATATATTTGATAAGCTTAATAGCGAATATATAAAATCCATTGATGAAAAAATAAAAGCAAATAAAAAAGAATTAGAGGCAAGATATTATTTACAAGAAAGAAATGTTTTTTATAATCAACTTTTAATTGCACAAGATACAGGGGAAAAAGTAAAAATGATACAACATGATATTAAAGGACATGTATTTGCTTTAAGAAAAATATTAGAGAATAATGATATACAAGAAGCGCTAATTTATTTGAAAAGAATTGATGATTCTTCGAAAAATAAAGATGATTTTGTAAATACAGGAAATACTGTTATATCAAGCATTTTAAATTATTTTATAAAAAATGCATTATCAAAGGGAGTTTCTGTTGATTATAGCATTAAAATTCCAGAAGAAATTAGTATTGAGCCGTTTGATATAAGTAGAATTCTAATAAATGTTTTACAGAATTCAATAGAGGCAATAGAAAAATGCTCTAATGATAAGTATTTAGATATAAAAATGAAATATGATAAAAATATCTTATATATCATGGTAAAAAATACATATAATAGCACAATAACGAAGATTGATGGGAATTTACTAACAACAAAAAAAGATAAAAGAAACCACGGAATTGGAATTCAAAGTATAAAAAATAGTGTTGATAAATATGATGGTACGATGGAATATATATACGATGATAGGTATTTTAAAACATATATAATGCTTTACTTAAAATAGGTAAGGTTGGTGTTGGTTCAGGCAAGATTCAAAGAATCTTGTCTTTTTTTGTAGATTTCACCAAAAAAAGTTTAAATTTCGGCAATATTACTTTGCAAATCATAATATGGGATATTATGTGATAAAGAATGGAGGGAGAATATATATGAAAAAAAAACTATTAAAATTATTAGCAGGGTCAGCATTTTTGATGACATTATGCAATGTAAACATGACATGCTTTTATTGGATCAATCAACCAACTGTACCTGAAAAAGCAAAAAAATTGAGAAGATTCTAAAATGCTTTCAAAAGTATGTAATAAAATAGTAAATCTGCTAATTGAAAATCATATTATTCAAAAGGATGATCGAGAAATTTATTATTTTGGTTTGTACCAGATGATATCTTTTATTTTTAATACAATTACTACTTTAGTAATTGTTTCATTTTTTAATATGTATATAGAAGGTTTACTATTTTGTGTATTTTATTACTTATTACGTTGTTACGGTGGAGGATACCATAGTAAATCAGTTATAGTGTGCTATATTTTATCAATTTTATTAATAATAGCAGTTTTATGTATAACTATTAAAATAAAGCTAAGTATGTTGTTTTTATCTATTTTTGTAGCAAGCTTTATTTTTGTATTCCTCGTATCGCCAGTCGAAACAAGTACAAAAAAATTAGATGAAAAAGAAAAAAAAGTTTATCAGGGAAAAACAAAAGTTATTCTTATTGTTGGAATAATAGTAATTGTGTTGATGCTAATAAAGGACTTCTATCAAGGAGTTATCAGTATGTCACTATCAATTATTATCGAAGCATTTATGCAAGTAATTGGATTAATAGATAATAAATGTGGAAAACAACAATTTAAATTGGGAGGATAAATTATGCGTTTTAAGAAATGGACGACAAGAAATATTATTGTTGGACTCATCGTATTTTTATCAGTTGTTGGTGTAAGTGGTGTCGTTTATTATCAGACAAGTCAAAAAACACAGGCAATTGAGGATAATGGCTATTATGAATGCAGTGGGAAATTTGACAGTAAAATGACACCTGTATCTAATATGCTTATTATTTTGAAAATAATAAACGGAAGTAATTTCTGTGACGATGGGTGGTATCAAGAAGTTCAGGAATGTCAGAGTATTTTAAATAAACAGATTCAGGAAAACTCTAACAGTAAAGATCCTTATGTCAGACAAATGATGGAGCTGCAACAGGCTATCGTAAAGAAGCTTCATTCATTTTCGACAAAAGCATGGGTCGATATGTTATGTGAAAAAGATGTAGATGATCTTCAAAAAGCATACAATGCCTACCATGATTATTATTATCAACATTATAGTAATGAGGAGGCTGTTTAGATGAAAGCTGGACTTAATAAAATAAAGATAGCCATCATTTCTATGATAGTTCTAGCTATGGCAATTGGTCAGCTTGAACTGTTTGGAAAAGTATATGCAGAAGAACTTGAAAAAATCAAGGAACAGGATCCATATGGAGAATATTATGATGAAAATATCAATAATGTTCATAAGACATCTGCACAAATAATAGAAAAAGGAAATCCTGATGTTATTACAAAAGAACCTTCGGTAGACGAAGAAGATACTTCCAGACAAAATGATCAGGAAATCGTTAAATTAAGAACGGAAAACACAAAAACTTATAAACTGTCAAGCGGGGAATATGTGACAGATTTTTATTTCGAGCAGATACATAAAAAAGAAGATGGAAAATATGTTGAGATTGATAACGATATAGAAAAGAAAGCATCGTTATTCAGATCAACATCCTCTTATGAAAATAAAGATGGTCTTTATGACATCAACATTCAAAAAGGCGTATTAGAAATTACAGATCCTAAAGACAATGTGCTTACAGTTATGCCTTCTGGAAGTCTTACAAATTATGCTATCAAAGAAAATGTTATTCTGTATTCAGAAGTAGAAAAAAATTTAGATTTAGAATATAGAATCAATTCAAATACGGTTTCACAAAATATCTATATCAATGGGGAACTTGATAAAGATACTTATTCATTTGAAGTTTACAAAGATGACTATAATGTCAGTAAAAATGATGCAGGATCTATTGTTTTTAAAAAAGATAAAAAAGAAGTCTTTGTATTAAATGCGCCTTATCTTGTTGATAAGGATGGAAACAGAAATCAGGAAGTAGGATATGACTATAAGGAACTTGATAATGGCAATATCAAAGTTACATTGTCATTAACAACATCTTGGTTAAGTGAAGAAGACAGAGTCTATCCTGTTGTTGCCAGATCAAATGTGGCAGTTGAAAATGTGGATGTTATTGATCTTGAATCAAGCTATATCCGTTCAGGAAGACCAAATATCCAAAGTCAATATTCAGATTTGTTTGTTGGATATGATGATAACTTCTATGGTGGTAAAAACAGTAATATTAAAATTGCAAGAACATTCATCTATTTTGCAATGCCAAATATCGGTGAAAATCAAAGAGTTGAAAATGCTGTTTTGAAACTTTATAAGGAACAGGATCTGGATCGTGCCAATGAGTTAAATGATATCAATATCTATAACTCCAGCTATGTTGATCCTGGTAAGGTTACATGGAATACACAGCCGGCAGATAACCAAAAACAGTTTATTTCAAATACCAAGTTTTCTAAACCAAAAGGATTTAAAGAATTTGATATTACAAAGCACGTCCAAGAATTAAAGGATGGGCAAAAGAAAACATTGATTCTGCAAGTTACGGATGAATCGCCTAACTGGAAATGTAATGTTTTTAATTCAGAATCAACAGGAAATCTGCCAAAGGTAGAAATTTATCATTGTGATGATTTTGATGTCGATCCAAATCTGGACATCAACGAGTTTGACAATGAATTAAGAGTTTACAGTAAAGACGGTCAATATTTCGAAGCAATCAGCATGGATGGTATTGCCAAACCAAACAGTGATATTGATTTTGATCTTTATGCCAAAACAAATGAAACAGATTTTGAACTTGTAAAATCACAGCATGCCAAAGAAAAAAGTTCACCTTATTTCATTGATCCAGTTTATATAACTGATCCAATTGATGGAACCCAAAAATATGAAAAGGGTGAAGTCAACTATACGACAAGCTATCTAAAAATTGGAGATATTCCAAAATACGATACGTTCTATGAATATCGAATGAAAGTTAAAAAGGATGGCACTGAGTCAGAAAAAGAACTGATTACAGACGGGTTTATTATCTATAAGGTAAAACTTGGAGATAATCTTAAATCTATTGCATCACACTATGGCTTGAAGGTAGATGATATTAAAAAAGACAATAATACATCTACAAACAAGGTCAAAGAGGGAGATGTTCTTTTCTTAAGATTTGCAAAAGATAATCCAAAAGTCCCTAAGGATGTCTACAGACCACCATTAAAGCTTTCATCTTTTGAGGCAAAATATGTTTACAGAGGGCCTGCATGCTACGGAAACTGTGCAGTTGCCGATCCAGTCAATACAAGTATTGGAAACTTCTATCATGAATCAAAAGATTTTACTTTAACAGATTTTGATGAATTAAGCTTGACTCGTGTCTATAACTCTTATGGAAAAGATAATGCATCGATTTTTGGAAACAATTATTCATCAAATATTGAACAATACATTTCCTATGATAAAGACGACAACATGATCTTTTACAGAGGAGATGGAAAGATCTTAAAAATTGAAAAGAAAGATGGAAAATATGTACCTAAACTTATTGATCGTCTTACTGTCAATGTTGATGGTGACTATGTTTCTATTAAAGATGATAAAGAAGATGTTACATATATCTTTGATGAATATGGAATTCTAACATCTATTAAAACGAAAACGGGATTTGAATCACGTATCAACTATGATGAATATGGATTTATTACAAATATTGATATGGGAAACAAACAAGTAACGTTTGAATACAATGATTATCATCTTGTCAGCAAAATTAATTTACCAAATGGTACAAATGTACAATATCAATATAACGCAGACAGACAGCTTACAGCATTTATTGATGCCAATGGAAACAGTGAACAATACAGCTATGATAAAAATGGCAAGGTAAAAAGTATTACAGACAAAAATGGGAATACTTTGGCACAAAATACCTATAAGGATAACGGAGTTGTCGTTTCACAAACGGATGCCAATGGAAACAAGGTCTCTTTTGACTATAAAGGAAATACGACTAGTGTTACCTATAATGATAAGGAAACAGAAAAGTATGTTCTTGATGACAGCTATAAGGTAACAAAAATTACAAAGGCGGATGGATCATCGAAAAGCTACAGCTATAATGATGCTGGAAATATGATCAGTGAAACAGATGAAAAAGGTCAAAAGACAACATATGAGTACAATAAAAAAGGCTATCTGACATTGCAAAGCAATCCAGATGGAACAAGTGAAAAATATACCTATGATGAAAATGATAATGTAACATCAAAAACATCTGTGGATGGTACGAAAGAAACCTATAAATATGACAGCAACAGCAATCTGATTTATGAAAACAGTGAAGACAGAAAAGGTGTGACTTATGAATATAATGAACAGAACCTTCTTGTCAAAGAAACAGATGCTCTTGGTGTATGGAAAAGCTATGCCTACGATGGCAATCAGGTTGTAACAGTTACTCACAGCAATGGTCTGGTAGAAAACTACAGCTATGATGCCATGGGAAATATTGTTAATGAATCTGATTCAAACGGTCGTACAACAGCATATGTCTATGACAATTGCAATCAGATCATCAAGAAAACAGATTCCTATGGAAACAGTGAAGAATACAAATATGATGGAAATGGAAACGTTGTTGAATATATCGACAAGCTTGGAAGCAAAACAGTTACAGTATATGATAAAAATAACAACGCTATCCAAACTCAAAAGGGAAATCTAAAAACATCTAAGAAGTATGACAATCGTGATCGTATTATCAGTGAAACAGATGAACAGGGACTTACTAAAAAATATACGTATGACGCCAAAGGACAAATCGTAAAGGAAACGGATGCCTATGGTCAGGTTACAACACATACTTATGATGCAGTCGGTCATGAAATCAAGACAGTTGATGGCAAAGGAAATACAACATTAAATGAATATGATGGGGATAATCTTATAAAGACAACAGATGCAAGAGGAAATACTACATCTTATGCATATGATGAGTTTAACAGAGTTATAAAAACAACTTTACCTAATGGAAAAACTGAAACAAAAGAATATGATAAAAATGGAAATATCATTAAGACAGTAGATCAAAGGGGACTTGCCAATACCAAAGAATATGATACTTTTGACAGAGTCATTAAAGAGGTCAATGAGCAAGGTGTTGCTATTTCAAATGAATATGATGTCTATGGTCAACTGATTAAAAAGACAGAAGATAAAAAGACAACAACATACAGCTATGATGTTTATGGAAACACTCTCAGTGAAACAGATACCTATGGAAATACAAAGACAAGTGAATATGATAAGCTCGACAGACTTGTTAAGGAAACGGATGAACTAGGCAATGTTACACAACATAAATATGATGCAATGGACAATGAAACAGAAACGATTGATGCTAAAGGAAACAGCGAAAGAAAAATTTATGACATCAACAGTATTCTGGTTCAGGATATTGATAAACTTGGAAACATTACAACTTATAAATACAATGACAAGGGTCAACAAGTCGAAACGGTTGATGCCTATAAAAATACAACAAAATTTGAATATGACAAGTTTGGTAATGTAACTAAGACAACAATCAATGATACACCGGTAGAAATCAAATCTTATGATGAATACGGGCGTGTTACAAAAACAAACAAGATCAGTGAGGTCACTGTTGAAGAATATGATAGTTTTGATCAGGTCATCAAGTCTACGAATCAGACAACAGGGCTTGTTACAGAAACTGAATATGATAAAAATGGAAATGTAACCAAAACATCTGATAACGGTGGAAAAGTAACAACTCATGAATATGATGACTTCAGTCAGGAAGTCAGCTCAACAGATCCATATGGCAGAGTTTCAAGCAAGATATATGACAAGTATGGTCGTGTTGTTAAAGAAGTAAGCAATACAAATGAAGCAACAGATTATGAATACGACAAATATGGAAATGTAGTCAAGACGACGAATCATCTTGGTTCGGTAACTGATTCGACATATGATCTGTTAAACAGAAAAGTCAGTGATTCAACAGACGGCAAGAAAACATTGACATACAGTTATGATGCCAAAGATCAGCTTGTTTCAACACACGATTCATTTACTGATAAAACAGATACGGTCAAATATGATGCTTTAGGACAGGCTGTTGAAAAGACAGACAAGCTTGGAAATGTAACCAAAACAGATTATGATGCCAAGGGTCAAGTCATCAAGGAAACAGATGCTGCTGGAAATGCAACGCTTAAAGAATATGATATTTATGGCAATGTTATTAAGGAAACGGATGCCCTTGGAAACAGTTCACAGACACATTACAATGCCTTTGGACTTGTTGAAAAAGAAGTTGACAAGAGAGGATTTGCAGTATCTTACGTTTACAATGACAAATTCCATCTTACTGAAATGACAGACAAGCTTGGAAACAAAGTAACATTTGAATATAATGACCAAGGATTCGTATCAAAAGCAACAAACCAAAATGGATTTGTCAGCGAGTATGAATATGATATTTATGGTCAAAGGACCAAAGAAACAGATCCAAATAAAAATGTTACAGAAAATGAATATGATCTGCTTGGTCAGGTAGTAAAAACTGTTGAACCAAGAAAGACAACAGTCAATAAATATGATTCTCTTGGCAGACTTGTTTCTGTCAAAGAAAATGATAAGACAACAAAAGAAAATGAATATAATGATTTGAATCAAATCGTTAAATCAACAAATGCCTTAAAATATGTTTCAACTTATGAATATGACAAATATGGAAATAAGACAAAAGAAACCTATGAAGAACATGAAACAGTTAACAAATATGATGTCAATTCACAACTTATCAAGAAAACAGAAAATAAGGATAAGGTGACAACATACAGCTATGATGCTTTAAAACATCCAGTACAGTATCTTTACCCATCATTGGAAGATGGAAGCATGAAAGCAATTGTATCTGTTGATTATGATGAAGAAGGCAACGCTGTTCAATATAAAGATATCTATGATCATGTTATCAAAAGAGAATATGATGCCAACAGCAATATGATTGCAGAAACAAACAGCAATGGCTTTATTACAAGATATCAATATGACAGCTTAAATAACATGACAAAAGTACAAAGTCCTCTTGAAAGACTGATGAAGTACGATTATGACGGAAACAACAATCTTGTTGAAAGAAGTTATAATGATAAAAAAGCAACTTATGAATATGATGAAGCTGATAATCTTATCAAAGAAGTAAGTGAATATGGTCTCACTGAAACTTATCAGTATGATGATTTCGGTCAAATGACATCTTATACAAAAAACGATGGAACAACGATCGATTATTCATATGATGCATTGGGAAGAAAGCTTTCAGAAGGAACAAGACAGTTCAAATATGATGCCTATGACAACCTTTTAGAAGCTGACTATAACAATAAGAGTGTCAAGTATACCTATGACAAGTTCAACAATATTACAAAGGTTAAAGATGCCAACGACAATAATGTTGAATATAAATGGGATATCTATGGAAATAGAACTGAAGTGAAGTATAATGATTATACAATCGGCTATACCTATAATCAGTTTGATAAAATAGACAAGGTTTCTAAAAATGACAAGGAATATGCATCTTACAGCTATGATGTAAGAGGAAATACAAAATCATTAGAAAGAAATGGTATTACTACAGATTACAGTTATGATGAACTAAATCGTAGAACAGCTTATGTCAATACTAAAGGTGACAAGACACTGTCAGAATACAAATATGAGTATGACGGACAGGACAATGTTATTTCAGAAACAATCAATGGTGTCGTTAACAGCTATGACTACAATGAATCGGATGAATTGAAAGCTTCAACAAAAACGATTGATGGAAAAACAGTCATAACTGAATACAGCTATGATCTTTTTGGAAACAAAGTAGAGTCATCAAGTGATGGAACAAATAAAATCTATCACTATAATGACAAAAATCAGTTGACAAGTATTAAATCAAAAGATGGACTTACTGATATCTATTATGATAAAAATGGAAATGTAAGAGATATCTATTATGCTGGTGGATACAAAGAATATTATCAATATGATGAATTTGGTCAATTGACTACTTTAAAAACAAACAGAGACAGAACTTACAATTATGAATATGATGGTGAAGGTGATCGAATTCATGAAGAAAAGATCATCAACAGCCCATATGATTTAGATTACAAACAGGATACAGAAGAATGGTTCGACTATATGCAGTCATTACCATTTACTGAAGTAGAAGAACTGTTGGATGCGAAAAAATCAGATGAATCATTTGATGCAATGAGATATCAGCTTACATACAGAAGAAAAAATGGATTGTGTGCAAGTAATCTCATTAAGGATCCAAAATCCAATGAAAAATGTGAATACAAAGATTATCTTTTAGATAAGACAGCTGAAAATACACTTGTGCTTTCTGAAAATGATGATATTCATATCTATGGAGAAGAACGAATCTCAACAGAAAATGCAGATGGAACACAAACTTATCTAAGTGGAAACAATCAAAGTGTAATGGCTGAAATATCATCAAAAGGGACAATGTCACAGATTGAATATGATGACTTTGGAAAAACAGATGATAAAACAAGCGGTTATGGTTATGATGGAGAAAAGCTTGATACAACAGGAAACATCTATTTAAGAGCAAGATACTACAATCCAAGAATTGGACAGTTCGTACAGATTGATGATTATAAGGGAACACAAGATAACATTACAAGTCAAAACCGCTACACATACTGTTTGAATAATCAATACAAGTATGTGGATCCTAGTGGACACAAAAGCATCTTATCAATCATTGCTAGTGCCGCAAATAGTGTTATAAATGCTGTTGGAAGTATTTTCAGCAATAAGAAAGATGAAAAGAAAAAGACAGTAAAGAAACCAACGACGGTGCCATCAAAAACAACAGGTGCAATTGCTTCGGCAGTTTCTAATGCAGTAAAAATAGTTAATGAATCAACGAAGGCAGTAAAAAAAGTTATACAACCTGTAAAAAAAGTAAAGGCTAAAGAACCGCAACCGTGTCCATCACCTAAGTCAGATAAGATATTAGATCAACTGCAATTTATAATTGATGTTATTGGATTTTTACCAGTAGCAGGGGATGTATGTGATGCTGTTAATGCATTAATATATTTTGCAAGAGGAATGATTATAAGTGCAATTATTTCCATTGGCTGTATTGTATTTACAATGGTTGCAGATTCCTTACTAAAACCATTAAAATGGGCTGCTGGAAAAGCAACGGATCTTGCAAAACGTATTTTAGAAAAGCTTCCTGATTTTCCAAAAAGAACAATTTCTTATTTGAAGAAAGTACCTGGAAAAATAGAACAAATTCCTTTGGTTAATAAATGCTATTCAACAGTGAGCAGTTTATGTTCAAGACTTTCAAGTTATATTGATGACTTATTTGGAAGAGTATCAACAAAAGTTGCTGAAGAGTGGAGCTTACCTGCAAAATTACGAGGTACAATAATTGAGGAAAAACTTGCAAAAATTCAATATGCAGCATATGAGCATGTTGGAAAATTAGCAGATGGGTTCTTCCCAGTATTTGATTTTTTCAAAAATGGAGAAGGAATCAGCGTTAAAACAATTGATGTGACGTTACCAAGTTATGAAAAGGACAGTGCTATACTAAGAAAAGTTAAACAGTATGCTTCTGATTTAAATGATGATGTCATCTTAAGAAAAGTAAATAACTTTAAAAAAGGAAAAGAATTAGGTGATAAATTGAATGAGGTTAGAAAAGTTAGTACAAAAAGATTGGATATTTATATTCCAAAAGGATCACTTTCAAGGACTAAAGATATACCGGGTCAGATAGGAGATGTCCTTATTCGAATATTTGAATACTGATATTAACATGATTACTGCATTGCATCATTAATTATGCAATGCAGTAGATTTGATAAAAAGGAGTTTTTATGGATAGGATTTCAATAAAGATTACATTTATTACAAGAGAATTTGTCAATACAGAATTTATGAAAAGCTTATTAGCTCAATTAAATTTAAGAGAAAATCTTACATGGAGCAATATTCGTTCCGAAAGATTCTCATCATTGCTTTCAAAAAATGCCAATGAAGAAACGGAATGGGTTTTAAATAATGGCAATTTATGGTATTGGTATTTGTCATTTTTTTCCTTTAATGATGATCTTTATTTTAGAATGGAACAGACAGAGCATGTTATGGGAATTTCGTATATTCTTTTAAAGTGTAAAAATGATACATCAATTATTAATCAATGTTTGGATATTTTAAAGGCTCTTTTTCGAGATCGCTATTTTATGATTCATGTGATAGATGAAAAAATATACGAATATCAAGCGCAAGCTCAAGAAGATTTATATAATAAATGGTTTAATCGTTTCAAAAAAATGAAAGCTAATTATAAATTGAGAAGCGATTCATTACGAATTTATGATGAATTAGGAATCAACGTTGGCCTCAGCAGGAAAATGTATTTTGGTCGCTATATGCTTGAGTATTTTGATAAAGAAAGATTGTTATCATGTCCCTATGTTTATCATTCAGAAGAAACAAAGAATGGTATTGAAATACAACTCTATGAAGATTTAATGCAGGAAAGAGTTCTTTTTAAAGAATGGAAAATTAGGCATTATTATCAAATAGATAAAATTGCAAAAGAAATTTCTTCAAAATTAAGTCTGTTAGAGGGATCGGATTGTCTTTACAGTATGGAAAATCTTATACCTTATAAACCAATTTATTTTTATAATAATTCAGTTCAAAAAGAGTCAAGAAAAGGATTGAAAAATAAACACATTATTCCCGCAGATATTTTTTATAAAGAAATATTATTAAGTAAATATAAGAAAACTCATTTTAGAAAGATGGATGAAGACTGTTTAGTCGATGCGTCTTTATTGGGATTGTTGTTGTATATTAAAGATGAAGAGTCAGATGTAAAAAGTATTTTTGAGACAGAAGCAATGATTTCAATTGAACAATTTGAAGATGATCCATATGAATTTGCGAAACAAAAGGGATATCAGTTTTCAAAAATTAATGAACATAAGTATTTATTAGAAAAAGAAGATGAAAAGATTGTTGATAAACAATATTACTATGAAGATGAAGATCTTAAATTTGTTATAAATCTGGAAATACGAAAAGATAAATTGAATAAAACTGAAATAAAAGAAGTTGTTTCGGAATTTGATAGAATGAATAGAAGTGCTAAAATAAGAAAAATGAAATAGGAGGAAAACATATGTTTTTTAAAAAGAAAAAAAGAAATTTAATAGACGATTTAGAATTAGCTTCTAAATGGGTAGCCAAAGCATTAAATTCATCAAATTATCAAGCTGATTATAGTGTAGAAAGTTTAAAAGAAATAGATCGTTTCTTTAAAGAAGAAAATAGGCCAGATGGTATTTTAAGTAAGAATGTAGGACAAATTCTCTTTTCTTTAGGTGCTTACGTAGGAGATGTCTTTATTAAAGAATTTGGTGGAAAATGGGTAACAGATGATGGAAAAGATGCTGAAATCAATGTACAAGTTGTCTTAGACAATGGAATCAGTTTTTTACCAGTTGTTTCTTGTATGAAAGTATATCAAGCTAGTGAAGAAAGCAATCTTTATACGCTTTATCTTGCTATAAAACAAGCCGCAAGTGAATAGATAATTCAATAAATGCGAATGGATTATAAATATGTAAATTAGTTTATTTGAATTTTAGAAACATACAATTACTAAAGTTTATAGTAGAAATGCTATAAACTTTATCTTTTGCAAAAAATTATTTTTATAACTAATTTAAAATAGGACAAATAATAGAAATTAATTAAAAATTATAATAATCAATAATTACGGTTTCTAATACATTTATAAAAATTAACGCTCTTTTTAAGAATTTTGTTGTTTTTTAAGATAAGCATCTGAAAATATCCCGTAGTGATACTCATAATAGGCTTCTTTTAATGATATTGGCATTGGTGTGTTTAACACCAATGCATTTTTAATAAAATCACTATCTTTCACTTCTTCGAATAACTTCTTTGCTTGTTCATCTCTTTTATACT
>OODK01000489.1_pt1 | contig 36006 bp, 35 predicted proteins | sample 1671371 | NCBI WGS metagenome assembly OODK01 (sample SAMN06348150, study PRJEB24527) | human gut metagenome | biome: human gut; feature: ankylosing spondylitis patient; material: feces | host: Homo sapiens | place: China | collected 2015-10 | reverse complement strand
TCCGAGTTTCTCTTGTGCTTTGCGTTTATTTTTGTCAAATGCATGGGCGTAAATACGTTGCGTAGAAATGCCGCAGGGTGTGCAGGTGGTAATCCTCAGATAATCCGCATTGCTTATACAGCTTACGCAGATGTCGGGTAAAGGTATCCGGGTGCGGCACATGACCATCGGGGTCTGTAAAAATCGGCTGTTCTCTATCTGGAACGCCGCTATGCAGCACCTGCTGCTGTCGCAGCGTCATCAGAAGCTCCCATATCCCCAGCGGAATGGTTACAATCCGTTCCCGATGGCTTTTGGTGTCACTCTCTACGATTTTCCCGGATGCGCAGCTGCGGGAACGGCGGACGGTCAGTTCACAAGCACCGGTTATGTCCCTCCATTGCAGGGCGCACAGTTCACCACGCCGAAGTCCAGTCGTGATTGCCAGTGTGTAATACGCCCGATACAAAATCGGCTCATCCCTTATCGTCTGCATCAGTTTTCTCATTTCATACTTCTGCGGAATATGCTGCACCTCCTTCTCAAAATGCTTCTTGCGGACACGGTGCGCCGGATTGAATGGAATGATGTCATTTTTCTTGGCATCCTCCAGTACCGAGGAAACCGTCTCAAGGTACTTCTGCACCGTGGTTTCCTTGATGCAATTTTCACCACGCCCCGGGCGCTTGCGCAGTTCCTCGCACATTTCTTCAAGCGTCATGGGCAACAGTTTTGCAAGCGGAATACCGCCAATCAGCGGGTAAACAATATCCAGATTGCGTTTGTACCCTGCGTAGGTGGTAGCCTTAAAGAACGGTTCCTGCCGCTTGAGCCAGTTTTCCGCGTACTGTTCAAAGTGGGTCTGGTCGCTTTCTTCTACGCCATACTTGAACTTTTTCTCGATGCGTTCCGCTTCAGCCATGACATACTGCTGAATGCCGCGTTTTGGCACGGATGATGGCACAGCGATGGTCTGCGCTTTCATCCGTTTCTGCCCATTGACCTTATAGCCGTTGCAGACGGTGATTTTGAATTTTCGTTCGGACTTTTTCTTGATGTAAGCCATTGTACCTCCTTGTCAGCGCTGCCGAGAACGGTTTCGGCGGCGATCTCTATTGTTTGTGTGTTGACTTCGGTTTTCTTGGTCTATGCGGTTGGATTCGCGTGTTCTCTGGATGCGCTTGATGGCTCCCTCTGCAATCTTGTCCTCTTTGCGGAGTTCCGCAATTTTACAGGTCAGCATTGCACGGCGGTCTGCCAGTTCCGGCGGTGCATCCTTTCGGCGCATCTGCTTGACGACTTCCGCCCGCTGCGCGGCGAGGGTTTCCATCTGCTGGGACAAGCCCTTGCGGTAGTCCACGATTGCCTGCAAAGAGGGAATCTTGTGGTCGTGGACAAAGGCGTGTTCTGCAAGGATTTTCTCGGTGTCTTTCCAGATGCGCTCCAGTTCCGGGCGGTTGATGCGTGGCTGCTGCTTCTTGGGTAAGATGCCCAGTTGGTAACAGTAGTACAGATATAAGCGGTGCATCTGGGATTCCCCGAAGAATACTTCGAAGAAAATCTGGAGAACACCTTTTCCCGCACAGCCATCCTTGGGGCGATACCGTTTCGGCGTATACTGCTGGGGTGGATGTTTCAGCTCATACAGCCTTGGCCCATACAGCAAGTAATTGCTGCGCAGTCGGTCATCTATGGCTGCAAGATCGCATTCTTCTCCCAGCCTATAAAGTCGCACGGCTCGACCACCATCCCGCGCCCGGATCGTTGCATACTTGCGGTTGGGATCAGCGCCGAAAATATACCCTTGCCGATACAACGCCCTGTGGAAGTCCTCCGCAGTGCTGGCATCCTCACAGGCTTGGTCGATGGCTTCGCGCATCCGGGCGTACCGTGCCGGTTCCTTGGCTTTGGGCTGCTCCACCACCGACAAGCCGTACTCACGGCACAGCTTGTCGGATGCTGCCCGGAACTCGGCATACTGACTGCGGCGCTGCTCATATTTCTTGCCGTCCACATACGATACGGAATTGATAACGAAGTGGTTGTGCAGATTATCCGTATTCATGTGGGTAGCGACCAGCACTTGGAAACGCTTGCCCCAGACCTTGCGAGCCAGTGCCACGCCGATCTCATGGCATTGCTCCGGGGTAACCTCTCCCTCGCGGAAGCTTTGGTAGGCATGGAGCGCCACCACGCCGTCCGTCTTGCCGAAACGCTCCTGCACGGCCCGCATATCCTCCCACGCATGGTCTGCCCTGCAATGGATGCCGGTGACAAGCTGGGCGCTCTCGTTCAGCTTGGTCTTGGCATCGTTCTCTGCGTAGTGCAGTGTCTGGGCAAGGGCATCGTATTCGGTTTTGTCCGGATTGGCTGCGTAATCAAGGACGCGCTGTAAGCTGTCCTTGATTGCCCAAATCTTAGTTACCGCCAATGAGCAGGTCCCTTATTTCATCTGCACAGGCTGTAATTTTAGCACCTGCACTCGGTTGACAGTTTTCTGCAATTTCATCCAATTTATCCAACACATCAAATACCTCCTTGGGCGGGTGTCCACCCGGTTCATATCCCAGCGCCCGCTGGCGTAAATACTCTGAGAGTGACAAGCCGCACTTCCGAGCCAACATCGTCACCTTTTTCTTTTCAGTGACGCTGACGCGGACGTTGATTCCGACACTGCGCTTTCTCATGCGCTCGCAGCCTCACAGGGGTTCGGGGCTGGCCCCGTAGGGTTGGCAGAGGGTTGCCCGGTGGCAACACCTTGCCCATGCTTGCTTCCCTCAAGCGCTCCGAGTGACGATGGTGACGGTCTTTCTGGGATACCCCACCCCGATAATTGAGTTATGTCAATATCATCGTCACCACCGTCACCATCGTCACCATAGAAGTTCAAAAGGCGAACCTTGTTTTTTCGATGGGTTTTATATCGGATGTTTTTCGGTTCAAATACTTTATCATAATACTTGGCCATATTGTAAGTGAACTGGTTCGGCTTGGCATTTTCAATACCTGCCGCTGAAAGCAACTCGGAGGCTGTTCCCTGCCAGTTTCCGACACTTTCGATGTACTTCGCCGCTTTCCACAAGTAGTCCGGCACAGCCTTGATCTCTCGTTCCTCTGCGGTTTCTTCATCTTCCAAAGTCCAGATGCAATTTTCTTCTCGCAAATGCAGCGTTCTATCGTCCATATCGCGTCCGGTAAGCAAAATGTCAGCAGTTTGGCTCATTCGCTTGCGCTGCATAACCCAGCTGGTATCTGCCACACCCATAAGACCTGTGGAGCCTGAAATCTGGTCAAATGGGTCGGATGCAGTTTGCTTGCGCAAGTGGTGAATCAGCAATATGCAGATGCCATACTTGTCGGCAATCTTTTTCAATGCCCCCGCTTCTTTATAGTCGTTTGCATACATCCCGCCGTTTCCATCGCTCACACGCACTTTTTGAAGTGTATCGATAACGATTAGACCAACATCGTGATATGTATGGACAAGCGCCTCGACTTGTTCTTCCAAGCCTTGTCCGATGCTGGGGCATTCTGTTTGGAGAATCAGACGCTCCGGAGCATCTCCGCCGTCGATCAGCTGGAAGATGCGACTTTGCAGACGGTTAAATGTATCTTCCAACGAAAAATAAATCACGGTGCGTGGTTCTATTTCTCGATTCCAGACAGGATTACCCTGCGCGATCTGCAAACACAGCCACAAGGTCAACCAGCTTTTGCCTGCCTTGCTTGGGCCAGCAAACAGTGCAAGACCGGCTGGGAGCAGGCCGGGGATAATCCACTTTACGGGTGGCAGCGGCGTGGAGAGCAGTTCTTCTGCGGAGATTGCCTTTGGAAGTTTGGTAAAAGTCATTTGCATCATCCTTTCTTGTTTGGTATAGGTCTATTATCTCATACTATCGTCGTTTTGTGTGTAGTAAGTTTTACTCTCCAGTGTTAAGTTGTACGGCTCACGCCGTCCCACAGCCCCACAAACGCGCCAAGCGGCGGGCTTGCGGAGTTCATCGCGTCCGTGTGCGATATGGAGCATCCGCCCCACACGGGGCTTGTTTGGGCGAGATTTGGGAGTGAATCAGAACTGATTCACTTTTACGCCTCATCCTCTGAATAGTGAATCAGATTTGATTCATTACAACAAAAATGATAAAACATTTTGTGTGGGCGGCCCTCGCGCAAGTAAACAAAGGTTACTTGCAAATAGGATCTTTAGCATAATAGGCTACTGTATAGCCCTTCTTGGGTTGCATCATGGATTTCATATAGGAACCCCCTTGCCAAATTTACATCATATATGTTATATTGATAATACACCTCCGCAGTATTCTTGTCAATGATTTTACATATATGTTATTAAATTGTTGATTTTTCTCTCTAATGTGGTATAATGACAGCATAAAACAACGAACGAGGTCATCCCATGAAAATCGGAGAAAAAATCAAGCGCGTCCGGCTGCATCGTCACATGAAGCAGCGTGAATTAGGTGAACTGGTTGGTTTTACGGATGGTGCTGCCAACCGTATCGCACAGTATGAATCCGGGTTTCGCGTTCCGAAAGAGGATATGGTAAAAAAAATAGCAGCGGCGCTCAATGTAGCTGAGTGCGCACTGCTTGAACCGGATACCGGCAATCTGGAAGGTATTATGGAAACACTGTTTTGGTTGGATGAGGATATGCCGGATGTCCTCAGATGCTCATTGACTATGCCATTCGATAAGATTCAGGCTGAGGCAGACAGCAATATAGTCCCCATCATTCATACAAACGCAAGAACCTCTCCGTTCAACGCGCAGCCCACAATGCTCTGGTCTGAGAACGACTTGCTTAACTGCCTGTTTAACACCTACGCAGTAATGCAGTACAGATATCATACGGGCAAGATCACACATGAAAAGTATTTTGAGTGGAAGCTGCAATGGTCTTTTAGCTCAACCATTACACATTCTTCTCCCCTGCCTGCAGATATCGAAGCGTTGTTCCAAAATTCAGACGATGAGCAATAGTTCTCTCTGTTATTTCATATAAAATAGCACCGCATGATTCCCGCTAAACAGCTTGGATGCCGCTTTGGCGCTTTGGAATTATGCGGTGCTTTTGCTTTAAATTGTTCTATAAAGAACTTTGTTCCCGGCTTTTCTTGCCTTTAAAAGTCCCATGGAAGCAAATTTCATTACAAAGGCCCGAATCGTGGCATAAGCGGCATTTCCAAAATCCTTTTCCAGCCGCTTTGTCGTAAATTCCTCGGTACCATAAGCAGATAGTACATACTCCCATAGTTGGCGTTCCTTTTCTGTCACTGTACCGGCCTCAAGAGCATCTTTGTATATCTGCATATCAGCATGAGATGCATCCGTACCGAATTGCAAACGGCCATAAACATTCTCACAGAAATACGCCAGAAATGGTGTCACATCTGTATATCCCGTAATCAGAGCGTTCGATTCTATTTGTTCATATAGCACTACGTGCCCCTGTCTTGTATACTCCAGGAAGCGTCTTTAAATTTATTCCGCCGTCTACCTGGATAACAACTGAGCCCCCAAAATTTGTGTCATGTCCCGTTCAGCAGTGCTTTTTTCATTGCTGCTAACAAATATGCTTACCCTCCACAACCAGGATGCACTGTCATTAACAGTAGCAGGTCAATACATGTGTGATATCCAATTATCTGATAAAACATTCAAGTCGCTCATTCAATATTGTCACACAGTGATGTTTTAGGTCCAGCGCCGCCTTCGGTTATATTGTCATATTCGCACATCAGCCTCATAAAACAATTCTTCAACGAACAATCCAACTTTTTTCTTCTGCGTCAGTGTATTTTTTGATCAAAACTTCCGTTTGATTTTCATCTACCCGGATTTCGTACTTTTCCCCCTTGCAAATGATCCACAGCGTATTTTCATTCCATTCTACCTGTGTATTTACTTCATCAAAGGTAAAGCATTCAAGAAAGACCTGATTACACACCTTTTCAGCAGACTGGGTACGCAACGTCTCGATGTGCGAGTGGCACACCTTATCGGGTTCTTGGGTGGTCATAACCGCCACTACATCCTGGTCATACAAAACCTCCTGCACATTTTTGTCCGAAAATACAGTATAACGGATATTCCCGGACTGCATAGGATACAGATAACCAGTTTCTTTCGCTTTCACCGCTTTGGGTACTGTATTTGAAATAAGCTGATAAATATGCGCCTCATCACTTCTACAAACATCCACGAACACCCAGAAATTAAGGCCATCGGTAAACAGTGTTCTGCTCACCTCTTTCATACCAAGTGCACGAGGATAGATTCCCGACGTCTCGCCTTTATAGATCACCACAGAACCGTCCACCTGGAAATAGGTCACATCTCCTACATAGCTGTTTTCGATTTCCTGATCATTCTGTTCTTGCTGGCGCAGGGCTACACTGCTCATGTACACATCGTTTACGTCCTTCGCATCTGTATACATTCCATCAACTAAGATCACATTATGATTATCTGGCATAATATTTCGGTTATAACCATCTTCGCAGGTCAGATATTCCCCACCCCGGGCAAAAATGTAAGACAGATTATCCGGATGATGGTGGGACAACGCAAGGCACTGGATTCCTTCTTGTCGATAAAGTTGCCATCCCGTTTTCCACTGTTTTTTTCCGCCAGGATGGCCGCATTTAATGGTCAAAACCTTGCTATCACGTTCCCAACTTTCACGAATCTGCAAAAGGCCAAGATCTTCAAAGTAATGGGACAATGGAAGTTCTTTCAAATCTCTTTCTTTTACCGTCGGATCATACCACAAAAACTCAAAGGCTGCTTCAGGCAAAATTCCCGGCTTTACCTTACTCTCAGTTGCCTCTTCTTCCAGAAATTCATTCAGGACCATATTCCCCAGTGTCTGCGCATATCCGTCACCATATTCTGCAGCCACTTTATAATAAACACAAGGCGTATGACCACTGTGTCGGTCATGACAATCACCATAATTCATCTGCTGTTTGTAGTCACCGCAAGCCTGATACAAACGATAGTAAAAAGTGTTTTTCAAATAGCCGCAGGTTTTAAAATAATCAATTCCCTCCTGCTGTTTGAGAAGATGGGCATATACAAAAAGCCACATACCTCCATAACGCCAATAGACAACACCCTCGTAATTAGATCCGTCGTCTGCCAAATACGAGTACACTCTGCTGAAATTTTCTTTTGCCATTTCAATATAATGCTCAGCATACTCATCCTCCCCCCGTAATACATATCCGGCAGTTGCCAAGCCATTCATATTGATCCAGTTGTGATTCTGATAATAGTTCGTGGACCAGTTTTTACCATAGGTTTCTTTTCGATACTCATAAATGATTCTTGCATGGTGCTTCAGCTTTGCCGCAATACGTTCTCTTTCATCTTCGCTAAGATACGGCTTAAGCCAATCATATCCAAGCGAAAGCCCAAACAAAATCCACGATGCCGACAAGTCTACATTAACCAAATGCGCATTGCCCCATTTTTCATAGGAAAGTACCATGTTCATAAATCGCTTGGCATGGGTCAAATACTTTTCATCTTTACTCAGTCGGTACGCCAATGCCAGGTTTACAATGGCGATTCCCATATATGTACTGCTCTTTTTAGGGTGTACAGCAGGCAACTCCATAGTTTCGTATCGTGCTGCTTCTGTAAGAAGGCGCTCATATTGCTTCCTGCGCGCCCCACCAATTTGTTCCATCAACGGTTCAAGATCACCAATAAATACCAACTTGTTCATAACGGTTTCCTTTCCATTAGTTTTTGTGTATAATCACAAGAAAGAGCGTACCAACGCGCCTTTCTGGTAAACGAACAATCAAAAAAATTCGTGACAGCCAATACTTGAGCCACTTTTGCTAACGAACACTTGAGCCATTTGTAGCATTCACACTGAGAATATAGATAAAATCAGCATCAGATGTAATACATCAGTGCCATTTACAGAAATTTTGGTACGCCAGAGGACACGTCTTTTGTGTGACCATTGTTTTCCCCAACTTTCTGCGGCAGCAAACCTCTCATATCCAGCAGGTTCATCCAACTAGCGGAAACCTCAATTCCTTCGTTCTGCCTATGAGTACATTATCAGCCAAATCTCTTCTCCCTGAAAGACTTTCATTTTCTGTTCAGTTTTTCTTTCTTTGGATTGCTTCTCATTTTTTCATAATTCTTGAATATTGCTTGCCAAACGAAGAAATTGGTATTTCCCCAGGATTGAGTATACGAAATCGCAATTCGAACACAGGACGTCAATCCATCCGCACACAAATAACAAGAGGGAGACAAGCTCTCACTTGCTCCCTCTCATTCAACATACAGCTTATAGCAATTTCAAGAAATAAAGTAACAACTTGACAAAAGGTGTAAGATTGCGTCAAAGAGTCGATTCAAATGCTGCACAATGAAGCAAGAAAACTTCTGATTCAGGCATTGGAGAAAACACACAATGCAACAGAAGTCGCTGAAAGCCTCTCTGCCAATCAAGATGATGTATACAGCCTTAAAAAGTAGTCGAATGAAACAGGTTCCATCGAAACCAGAACCCATCTTCGCAGAAGTAAGCCAGCGCTGAGCAAAGAAAATATCCGGAGCACCGAACTGCTGTATAGCACTTCAGTTGCAGACAAAGCATGTATGAAACAGTTCGTAAAACAGCCCTCAAATTTGGATAATCCTATTGAGAGGATGTGGTCTATACTCAATGCTTTCAAAAGGCAAAAGTTCGTTTGTTGGAGAAGCTGCCGGATGCTGTTCGTGCTGCTTTCAAAATGATTTCCTCACATAGCTGTTCTGGTTGTTTTCGCTTTTGTGACTATTCGCGCTAATTTATTGGATTGCTATAGTAAACCATCTATTAGATAAAAGCCTGCCCGCCATTAATCTGAATAACTTCTCCCGTCAGGAAAGATGCCTTATCGGAAGCAAGGAATTCGATAACGTCCGCGACTTCACGCGGGTCACCCAGACGTTTCATTAGGATGCTGTCCTTCCAGCTCTCCACCAGCTTACGATCGGTAGCCGCGTGGAACGGGGTATCGATGGTGCCAGGCGAAACCATGTTGACACGGATGCCGAATTCCGCCAGATCTTTCGCCAGTGCGCGAGAGTAGCTCTGCACCGCGCCCTTAGATGCCGCATAGACAGAAGCTCCGATACCACCGCCGTTCGTGACTGCAATGGTGCTGAAGTTGATGATGGAAGGATTGGTGCCCTTTTTCAGAAGGGGCAGCGCAGCTCGGGTATTGAAGAACAGGCTGTCGAAGTTCAGGGCCATCACCTTGCGCATGAAAGAAGTTTCCATCTCGGACACACGCTGACGGCCGCCCAGACCTCCCACATTGTTCACCAGCAAATCGATGGAATCAAATTTCTGCGCAATCTTGGCAAAAGTTTCGTTGACCTGCTCTTCGTTCGTGGCGTCACAGAAATAGAAGTGTGCCTTGACTCCCTTACTTTCCAGGTTGGACATAACCGCCTGGCGGCCGGCCTCATCAATACCCGTGACGATCACTTCGTAGCCAGCCAGCCCCAGAACCTCCGCGGTCTTGCCGCCGATACCGCCGGTCGCGCCTGTGATAACTGCTCTTTTCATACGTAGTACCTCCATTTTTGTTGTATATAAATTTATTAACGACTCACAGAAAATCTTCGCGCTGAGGTGTAAAGATGTCCAGAATAACCGCATCTTCCAGCGCTGTTGCACCGTGGTTTTCATTGGGAGCGACATAGTAGCTGTCTCCCTTATGAAGTATGTACTTCTTACCTTCCACTTCATACTCAAAGCTTCCGGACAGAACATAGCTGACCTGCTCATGGGGGTGGCGATGCATCGTCCCCACAGCCCCCTTCTCGAAACTAGCCTCAACACCCATCATGCCGCCTCCGTGGGCGAGAATCCGGCGAGTGATGCCGGGTGCCGGCGATGTTGGCACGATATCCTGATATTTGAGAACCATCTTTGAAAACCCCTTTCATTTTCATTGTTGACGGTGTTTCCGTGTCGGAAACCATCCGTTTCTGTATCATTTTTTAATACCAAAAAAACAAAAACCATATCACAGATTTTCTTCCGGAATTTACCCGCAGCAGCGCATTATACCTTTCTATCGAAAAGCAACCGTATCCATCCCGCCCCATATTCACGATGCAGAATGATTACTCCCAGCACCAGAGCAAATATACCGGTCAATCCATTGCTGATCATCATTACCAGCCCCATGGCTGTTCCGCCCGTCAAATCGGTACAATAGAGGAAAAAGAGCAGGACTGGCAAGCGGAACACAAACAATCTGGAAAAGTTCAGGACAAAAGAGAGTCTCGTATAGCCGAAAGCATAAAATAACGCCATCATCGCCGCATGTACGGACAAAAAAATGTTGGAAAGCATCTCCAGCACAAAGATTTGTCGAATCAGTTGTGAAAACCCGCTATCGCCACCGGAAAATATTTCCAGGATTGGATTCAGAAAGAGCAAGGTAGTTGCAAACCCAAAAACACCACAGACCATATCCGTTGCGAACACGGTACCAAAAACTTTCAAGGCCCTTTCCTTGTTGCCGGCACCGATATTTTGTCGGATAATCGCGGCTCCGCCGTCACCTATACTGCCTGCCGGCACGGTGGATAGAGCACTAATACTGTTGGAGACTCCCAGTGCCCCCACTGTCTGCGTGCCATATTCCACGCCCACCGAATTAACCATCACCTTACCTGCACTGAAAGCAAATTTTTCAGCCATGATAGGCAGGGAGATATGGAAGATTTTGTGTAAAAATGCCGGGCACAGGGTGATGTAACCGGGAGAAAGCCCAAAGGCATCCTCTGGGTCTCGCAAAAAATACAACCCCGTACAACTGACGAACAGGTTGGCTGCTAGCGTGGAGACAGCCACTGCAACAATACCTTTTCCCATGATGACAACTAGGAACCATGAGATTGCAAATTTGCTAGCGGCCATCAAAAGGTTCACCGCTAAAATGCGGCTACCGTTACCTCTTGCTTTTTCTATGGCAATGTAGACATTATTAAAAAAGACAAGAATTAGATTGAGCATAACCAGTCGGTAGTAGTCCCAACCAATCCGGATAAGTTCGTCTGGAGTATTTGCCAGACGGAGAATCGGGCGGCCCGCCGCAATCAGCAATACCGCAAGGATGACACCTGCGCTTCCCGCCAGAAAGAACGTGGTATTCACCGTCTTTTTGACCTTTTCGTACTCTCCCGCACCGTAGTATCCTGCAATCAAGATCCCGGCCCCCATCGAAAGGCCCATGGCAAATGAAGCGATAGAATTGCCCAGCTGGTTGTAAAAGGATACAGCCGTAACGGATTCGGGATTGATGCGGGCCGTTATGGCAAGGTCGAAAACACGAAAGATCTCGTTCAGTAGCTGAAAAGCCGCCATGGGAACACAGACCGATAAAACGCCTTGTAAGATATTTCCTTCCAGAAACAATTTGCGTTTCCGCAGATCGTTCTTCTCTACTTTTACGCCCAATGTGTCCCTCCTCCTGTTTCGCCGTCAATCTTCCTGCGGCGGCACGGGCATACTGTGAGGCGGGTAACACAGCAGTACCTCGAAAGGCTCTTTGCCGTTGCTGCAAAGGGAAAAATCTCCCATCCGAGCGGGCAGGAAGAAATGTTCTCCCTGTCGCAGGACTGTATCACCCCCGCGGGAAAGAATCCTGCCTTCACCCTTTACCACAACCGCCACCTGGAAACCGCCGTTCGACGGCAAATCCACCCGTTCCTTTACCTGCACGGACACCATGGAAAAGCATTGGGTGTAGGGAACACCCACCAGCTTTTTCCACACGCTGCCATCCCGGCAGGCGCGGCACTCCGGTTCCAGGCAGTGCAGACGGCGAAGCTGCTCTTCTTCCAGTGTGTCATAATGGAAACATTCCATCAGACCTTCTTCCCCCGCGCCTTGGTGGATAAGCTGTTCGGGCAGTAGGCTTCCGTCCGAACGGGTCTTTTCGGTGCGCAGAGTATAATCCGTGGGTTCCTGTAGTTCAATCAGGCAGCAGCCGGGGCCGATGGCGTGGGGAAATCCCCCGTCGATCAGCCACACTTCACCCGCCTTAGGGGTGACCTTGTGCATACAATCAATCATGCCTCGGATATCCTGGGTTTCGTAGCAATGTTGCCAGCGTTCTCGGGTAACGCCGGGGCGGAACCCCATGAGCAGATACGGTTCCTGTTCCTGCACCTCTCGAGTTTGAAGAATGTACCAGCATTCTGTTTTTCCGTAGTCCGAATGGAAATACTTGCGGGAAAACTCTTTGTCAGGATGAACCTGTATACTCAGCCGTTCGGCAGAATCGATCATCTTGGCAAGGATGCCAAGCTCTTCGCCCAGGTTTTTCCAATGCTCGTCTCCAAGCATTTCCTGCGGAAACTGTGTCAGCAGATCTTTCAGAACCAAGCTCTTTCCCTGCCATTCTACGCGGGAAAGGCCTTCGCCCTCTTCCTTGGCAAACCCGGGATTGATCGCCGGCGTGACCGAGGCCAGCCATTCCTCCGGTCGTTCCAGGCCAAAGCGTCCGGTCTCGTTATGCCAACGGTCAATTCCCCTTCCACCGCTGTATGTCCGCCGCACACGCATTGGCTCCACCTTCAGCGGAACTCCAAATTCCGGGACAAATGGGTTCTCTGTCACCGTGCGCAGCCCCCTTCTTCAACTTTCTGAAACTTCCAGTGTTGTGTAAAAACAGCATGCTCACCACTGGCCCGCAAAATGACAGTCCAGCGCATACGGTTCACAGGGTTGTCATAACTCCGACAGAGATAGACCTTCTTATTTGCCACGTCCAGTTCCTGCACACCGCGGACCTCTCCGAAGTTCCAGTTCAGGCTAAGGATTTCTCCCGGGCAGTCAAGTTCACGGACCTCTTTCAGGTGCTGGTAACCGCCCTGGTCAAAGCCAAGTTCTGCCGGTTTGCCGGCAGGCAACTGCTCCAGTTCCCCTTCCACATGGAAGAACCAGTCCATGGTATGTACCGCATCTGCGGTCACGGTAAACTCGTCCGAAAAACCGTTTTCGGAAAGTTCCACGCCCCGCCGGAACTCAACTCCGGGGTAAGCGTCCCGCACGCGAGCCGTCAACCCTACAGGTTCCTTGCTGAAAAGCATACATTCACCCGGCTGCGTGTCGGGATGACTCTGCCCGTCCACCAGCACGGTGTTATGGCACACCGAGGTACGATGATATTCATTACACAGGCGTGCCGCATACCCGCAGTTGGAAAGGTCGTGTGTAATAGGAGTCCCAAAGGCTGTCACTTCCAGATTCATCTTGTCAGGATGGGCATGACTGGGAGACCGATGACCATATTTGAAAAAGACCTCGCAGTTTTTCTCCCGCAGGGTGGCATAGCAGGAAGCCTCAAAATTGCAGGACCGGGTCCAGAAATTCGGCTTCTCCGCTGCCTGTTCCGCAGGACGGGAGAAGAGCAGCCATTCCATACAGTAGTCCGCCGCATAAATGGGCGAGGACATAGGCAGCGCGGTGCGCGGCACTGAGCACCCGTAGATCATTCCCAGGATATTGCGCAGCTCATCGCTATCAAAAATCTTGGAAGCCATCTCATACAGATAGCTGTACGTTTTAAGATTCAGATTAGGCCAGCCGTCATTAGGATTGGGGAGCACCGAGTTGGAAAACGCCATTTTGCACGGTGCAAGCATCATTTCGTAGATCGTGCGTTCCACATCCTGGGGAATCTCTTTATGGTACAATCTTGCGAACAGCAGCTGATTCAGGAAAGCTTCCAAGGTAAAGCAGTTGTAATGGATCGAGCCTTCGTACCAAAAACGACTTTCGGTAACGCCCTGCCGCACCTGGTCCACGATACCCAACGGCGCATCGAAGGCAAGGCGGATCAGTTCCTCGTCGCCGGTATACAGGCCGACGGTACCCACTGCAGAGTTGATCCAGCAGGGAATGTTGTGGATAATTTTCTTCTGCGCGTTTACAAAACGAGCACCGGGGAGGAGCAGGTTCTGGCAAACCCCCTGCACGAATTCTTCCGGAAGGTAGCCTTTCAGCATCTCCAGACCGTTGACGGTCTTGACGAGGAAAATTGCTTCATTGAGGGCCTGAGGCGTGATCTTGCCATTGCCGGACGTCGTGGGCCCCTTGCCGTGGACCTCGAACTCGTCGTAATGGTCGCTGTAAAAACCGACGATACGCTGGAAGTGTTCCAGATAGTGTTCGCCGCCTTCCAGCCGGTACAGCGCTGCCGCTTCCAGCGCTGACATCAACGCTTCGTAGCGGTACAAATAGACCCAGGCGGAGTTGTAGTTATCAGCGTCGTACACCTTGCCGCAGATAGGGCAGCGGTGCCCCCGGGGCGATGTACGGGAGAACTGCAGGAACGCGCCGTCATCTGCGCAGAAATACTGGTGCCCCCATCCGCTCAGTCGTTGCGGATCATCTTGAAAATTCTCACGGTACCACTGCACATCACTGCGCATCTTTTCCATCAAGATCTTCCCCTGAGGCGTTCGTGCATTTTCCAAGCATCTGTTTAGGCAATCTATGTATTCCATACTTACCTTTTCCTCCCTTTTATTATACGAGCCGCCAAGTGCAACCAGCTTCTACGGAAGTCGTCTTGTCTCCGGCGGTGACATGATAGATGGTTTTGCCGTCCTTTTCTTCCTTCACAAAAACAGGCAGCATGCTCCGATCCACCGGGCCGCGGGTCGGCAGGATCAGCGTTTCAAACACAACTGTCTGCCCGGTCAGACTTGCCTCAATCTGGGGCGCAGGAACAAGGTGGTCGTAAGCGGGGCAGTTCCATCCCTTAAAGGGTTCTTCGCTGCCACAGAAAATCTCAATCTCCGGGTCGCCACACTGAACCATAACAAAGTTCGCATCCTCAAAGCAGGAGAAGCAGATATTCCCTTCCTGTTTCACCTGACCGCCGGCGGTGTGCCAGATTTGCGTGTAGCGGTGCGCCTGCTCCGCGGTAAGGGTATCTCTTACGATCAGGAAGCCAGCCTCCTTGGCATAAAAAACTTCCCGCTTGTGCTGGGCATCCGGCACCGTGCAGACCGTCTGCGTACTGCTTCCAACCTCACGGCTGACTTGAGCTCCGCCATTGTAACCGTATCCTGCACAGAAGGTGCCACAGGCGTAGTCACTGTCCGCAGCAATTCGCATTTCGCCGTCAGCATCCCCATGAACCTGATTCATGCCATCACACAGCACGCTGTTGTACGCGGCGGTGCTTTTGAAGTACTCGGCTTTATCCAGCCAGTCGATGCCAGGGCTAGTGGTATAACGCCAGCGGCCACTGTTCACCAACAGATTGCGACCGTAGGCCGAAACTTCCAGATTCAACTGGTCATCATTCATGTGGTTACAGCCCCACGGCCCCATATCCAGACTTGCATAAATTGCTTCTGAATCCCAGCCGGAGCGCATAATGGCCAATCGTGCCTGGGGGAAGAAATGGGAGGTATACGAAGGTTTTTTACCTTTCTTTCCGTTCGACAACCGGAACAATGCTTCTTCTGCTGGCAGCAATCCTGCAGCCTGCAGTGCCGAAAGCTGAATCTGATGACGGGTAGTCACATTAGAGTCATTGGTAATCGGCAGAGAAAAATCCGGTTTCTGCTGGTAAAATTCCGCCATGGCGGCCTTGCTCAGCCATTCAGTATATACAGAGGGGAAAATCTGTTCCATACCGTTATGCTGAGCCACCTGATAAAAAGCGAAGAAGTTTCGCAGCGCAACCCAATGATAGGCCCCAGACATCTCTTGCGTATAACCATCCGGATGGAACTGCTCCGTCCACTTAGACATCAGCAGATTAACCGCATACGTTCTCCATTCCTCCGCGTCTTTCATCTCGCGATAAAAAATAGAGATTACACCAAGCCCCGCCACTTCCAAACACGCATGGTTGCCTGTCTTCCAGTGATGCTGCCGCAAAAATCTGGCATGCTGGTAAATGGAGTAATAGATTTCGGCAAAAGCATCTGCCGTCATAGAATCACTGGCAATGATTTTTGCCAATGCCACAGGCCAGTTTTCGGCAGCGCGCCCTGCGGCCTCGAAAGGACGCCAAGTAGACTTCTTGTACTCCAGATAAGGCTTGCCTTCCGGATCATAAGGAGGCACGTTTCGAATATAGTCCAGCATCTGCTCTACAATCGCAGCCGCGTACCGTTCGTCCCCAGTACTTTCGTAGCGGTCTGCCAGGTACATAAAATATCCCTGTCTCACAAAACCGCCGTTCCATTCCAGGTCACCTTCCGGAGTGGCATACCAGTCAATAGCGCCCTCCATCACAACACCTTTACCGTTGAAGAAGAACCGCTTGTTCAGGTAACCTTCCACCTCTTCATCAGAGCCAACCGACATGATTGGGCCAACCTCATCCAGCCGGTAGCTCCCTACGCGCCCGGGCAACTCCTTACGATAAAAGTCCAGCAACTCCTGAGAACTTGCAAAGGGGATTGATAGTACCTGATTAATTTGTTCAATTGTCATTTGGCCACTTCCTTCACTTGATTTCTTGCTCCATATTATCGTATTGTTTCCCACAAATTAAAAGAGTCTGTTCTTTTGACAGAGTCTTATCTTATTTGAAAATCCCCAAAAATCGGCAGCTTCAAAAAAAACAATCATATACCTAAAAGATGAACTCTGGCGACACAAAAAATGTAAAACTATAATAATGACAAAATCAATTCGGCACTTGATTAATTACTTAGGAGGAATTTATATGAAGACTGCCGCACTTCGCAGGGCTGACAAGTCACAGTCCAAGAAAGAGTCGTTTTGGGCGCGCCTGAAAAAGAATGTGGTGCAAAACAAAGGGTTGTACATCATGCTCATCCCTGTTGTCGCGTACTATCTTATTTTCCATTACGAGCCCATGTACGGACTACAAATCGCCTTTAAGGATTTTTCATTCAAAAAAGGAATCCTGGGCAGCCCATGGGTAGGGTTCAAACATTTTCAAGATTTCTTTGGCAGTTACTATTTTTGGCGGTTATTGGGGAATACCCTTCGTATCAGCATTAGTAACCTGCTCTGGGGCTTCCCCGCACCTATTATCTTAGCCATCATGATCAACGAAGTCAGAAATGTCCGTTTCAAAAAAACGGTACAGACCCTGACTTATCTGCCTCACTTTATTTCAGTTGTAGTCGTATGCGGCATGATTAAGGACTTTTTGGCTCTGGACGGTCCTGTAAACGCTATCCTGCAGTCTTTTGGTATGGAGTCGATCAATTTCTTTGCACACGGCGAATACTTCACCACAATCTTCGTAGCTTCCGATATCTGGCAGCAGCTGGGCTGGGGCACTATCGTATACCTGTCCGCCCTGATTGCTATCGACCCCCAGCTTTATGAAGCTGCCCGTCTGGACGGCGCGGGTAAACTCCGCCAGATTTTCAGCATCACCCTCCCCAGCATTATGCCCACCGTGGTTATCATGTTTATCCTGCGCGTAGGTAAGGTTCTGTCTCTTGGCTCCGAAAAGATTATGCTGCTGTACAATCCCACGATCTATCAATATGCAGACGTAATTTCTACCTTTGTTTATCGTAAAGGCCTGGAAGATGCCAACTACAGTTATGCTTCCGCTGTCGGTCTGTTCAACGCACTGGTAAATTTCATTCTGCTTTACTCGATTAACCGGCTGAGCAAAAAGGTCAGCGACAGTAGCTTGTGGTAAGGAGGGTTCTATAATGATTCGTCAAACAAAAGGTGAGAAAATTTTCAACATAATTAATACCATTATTCTGTGCGCGCTGGTGGTCATTATGGTCTACCCCTGCTTGCACGTATTGTTCGCTTCTTTGAGTGACTCCAGCGAATTGATGAAAAGCGGCGGTTTTCTTATCTACCCCAAAGGTTTCACCCTGAATGCATATCTCGAAGTATTCAAAAACCAGTTGATTTGGTCCGGTTATGGCAATACAATCCTCAATCTGGTTCTGGCTCTAGCTTTCAACATCAGCCTGACCACGCTGGGTGCCTATGCGCTTTCCCGCAAAGAACTGATGATACGCCGCCCCATCATGCTGATGATTATCTTCACGATGTTCTTTAGCGGCGGTCTAATCCCCAACTATATTTTGGTTCGCAGCCTGGGTATGGTAGATACTCGTTGGGCATTGTTCATCCCCACTGCCATCAGTGCCTATAACCTGATTATCATGCGCACCTCCTTTGAAGCGATTCCCGACACTCTGATTGAAGCCGCCAAGCTGGACGGCGCCGGCGATTTCACAATTTTGTTCCGTGTTGCACTTCCAACTTCCCGTGCTGTAGTCGCTGTTATGGTATTGTTCTATGCTGTAGAGCAATGGAATTCCTGGTTTCCTGCATTCATTTACTTGAAGAGCCGCGAACTATGGCCTCTACAGCTTGTACTGCGTGAGATTATCATCGAAAACAATGTTAGCGACATGCTCACGGGTGTGGATGCTGCAGAAATGCTTGCGGTCAGCGAATCCATTAAATATGCTACTATTGTAGTGGCAACTTTGCCCATTCTCTGCATTTATCCCTTCCTGCAGAAGTACTTTGTCAAAGGCGTTATGATTGGTGCCGTCAAAGGGTAAAAAGCAATTATCATCGCTATTTTCTCTCCTCTCAAAAAAGCAAGCACCGGCCAACCAGGTCGGTGCTTACTTTTGCATGAAAGGGTTTACTCACCAGTCAAAAGCATGGTATACTAAGAATTATGCGGTATTGCCTTAATAATCGAACCGTCAGATTTGTTATTATTGTCCCTTTTGAAAACGGAGGAATCAACTCATGCATAAATTCCAAAAAATTCGGAGAAACAAGCTTATAAAGCGGTTCGCTTTTTTGTTTATGGCACTAAATTTAGCAATCATTGCAGTAACAGGCTTTAGCTATTTTTACATGTCTAGTATGTTTGAACGAGTGGTCACCGAGTATAACGTTTCCACCGTCGAGAATGTGCGTGCCACCTTAGCTACTAATTTCTCTGCCGGTGAAAAATGGGCACAAGAAATCTATCATAATGCAGAAATGGGGAGTCTCTCCCAAAAAAACAGTCTAAAGTATCCTTCCGGTCATCTGGCTGCAAGTAAATTAATTGACCTTATTGAATATGAGCTTGGTAGCAACAGCGCCCTTAAAGAAGCATACATATACCTTTCTTGCTCAGATACCGTCATAAGTGATCAGGGAATGTTTGATGCGCGCTTTTTTTATGAAGCCTATGCTCCGCATAATGGACTGTCCTTTGACGAGTGGAAGCGCTGGCTTCGGGAACAGCGCCAGCCTTTTTATCAGGCTGCTACTCTCACCTTCGAGACCTATGACACAGACGTAGTGGAATACTATTGCCCTTTCAATGCCTATACCGACTCATATTATGGTTGTGTAGTATTAAATTATGATTCCACGCTGCTATTGGAACCGTTTAATAGCGCGGTCTTGTTGAGAAGCGCAGACATTCAAGTACACTATCTTCCCACGCAAGCGTCAATTCTTAGTTCCGGTAACGACGAAATCAACAACTATGTATATGGTCAAAATATAAAAACAGGTAAAACTTTTTTGCGTTCTACACCTTTTGGTGAACTGATCGTAATCAAACACACATCCCTTAACCACAACTGGGAATACATAATCACCTTGCCGACAGATATTTTTTATGCGCGAACCAATTTTTTCATGCTGGCCATTATATTTTTCCTTGTCATGCAAATCATTGTCGGCGCGCTGCTTACCTTCCTTTTTACAGCTAAAAGTTATCAGCCAATCGGTTCATTGGTTCACAAGCTGAACGACATAGCCAGTGAATATGTTGAGCCCGAAGAAGAAGAAAGTTTTGAGAAGATAGAACAAATTGCACAGCGTGTTATGGGTGATCGAAATCGCCTTAACGGCGAACTGGAGGATGTTCGCCCAGTCGCCTTTAAGGGAGTCCTTCTTCAAATCCTGAATGGTAATCGAAGTGAGCGGGATTATGCACTAAGTTACATGTCCCATTTTTCACAACAGTTTTCCCTTGATGGATTTATCTGTGCCAAAATATTCGTAGAAGATAATTTAGGATTTGCTAAAAACGACTCGCTAGCAGAAATGCAGTTAACTCGTCTGGTTATCAGCAATATCACCGAAGAGTTATTCCTGGATGACTTCTCTTTAGTCACTCTGGATTATGATATGTGTGGTGTTGTTCTGATTTTCAATATTCCCTGGGAAGATGATCCGAATGACCTACAGAAGCCTATGCAAACAATCGAAAATCGTTTGAAGAAAATCCAGTCGTTGATTGCAGAGCGTTTCCAAATTTATACCAGTATCGGTGTTAGTTTACCGCATCATGGATTGAACAATTTGTATAAGTGTCATTTGCAGGCACAAACTGCCTTAACCGAGCTCCCGGTTTCCGATGTATACGGTCTGAATGTATACAATGAAAAACAGACCACAAAAACATCGTACACCTATTCTCTGGACACCGAGATTTATTTAATGAACAGTGCAAAAATCGGTGATTATGCCAAGGTCAAAGCGATATTAGACTCTTTGACTGAAGAAAATTCAGCTATTTTCACTTCACAGTCAACCGCGGTATTCCAGTGCTTTATACTGGATTTAGTTGGGACTTTATTACGACTGTGCAACGAATTGTCGGTCCCCTCTCAAGTGCTCCACATCAATGTCGCCAAACTTCTGGCCACCAAAGGGAGCTCCGCTGCCATGTCACAGTTGTACAAAGACTATGAGATTATTTGCCAGTGGATCAACAGCAACAAGAAAAGTCATAATGAATTGTTGAAAGATCAGATTGTGGAATACATTCAGCAGCACTGTTGCGACAACTCTTTAAGCCTGGTCAGCGTTGCTGACAGCATCGGCATGAATCCCACTTATCTCTCGGCGTTCATCAAGGAGCAGTTGGGTGAGACATTCCTAAACTATGTTCTTAATCTTCGTATGGAATTGGCTACTGAACTTTTGCGAACAACCGACTTGTCCCAGCAAGACATTGCTGTTCGTATCGGGTATGCCAACAGTGGTGTCTTTTTGCGCGTATTCAAGAAAAAGTACGGCATAACGCCAGGAACATACCGAAAACAAAATCAAAAATAGCCCGTTTTTTTGCCCCGTACAAAATACAGCCTATTCCACCAAAAAGAAGCCTACTCCACCAGCTTCTTTTTATTAAGATCATCCACCACTTCCAAAAAGCTGACTCTATCCAATGTATCTCGCCGCGCCTATAATAAGACTAACAAAATCAAGCGATAGAGTCTGGCACCCAAATCAGACCGCTTGAGATTAGGGTCAACTTTTTAATTAACAGGAGGATTTACCATGAAAAAGAAAACTCGCCCCCTTGCCTTACTGATGGCGGCAGCTATCTTGGGCAGTACCCTGACCGCCTGCGGCGGCGGAAGTGGCACCGGTATCAGAGGTTCTGATGCCAGCAACGAGGGACTCGCGGAAGATATGGCTTTGACCGATGCCCCTGCGGAAGAAATCACTTTGCCCATCAGCACCGACGGTCTTGAGTTGTCGTTCTTTGCTATGCCGGAGCCGGTCATTACCAGCAAGATGAAAGGCTATTCCGAAATGACAGTCCATCAGAAAGCAGAAGAGTTGACTGGTGTTCATATTGAATGGCGTGAAGAATCCTATACGGATCCCAAGCAGAAAATGAACCTTATGTTCAGTACCGGCGACACTGAAGATATCGTGTGGGATGCCCATATCCATGCAAGTGGTGGTGCCAAAAAGCTGCTGGATGATGGTTTGATTGTCTCCCTGAATCCGTACATCGAAAAGTATGCTCCCAATCTCAAAAAGCTGATTCAGGAAACCCCCGGACTGTTGGAACAGATTTCTACCGATGACGGTCGCATCTTTATGTTCCCTACGATTCGTATGGATCCTATCACTCGCGCCAATTCCGGTTTTGCCATTCGTAAGGACTGGCTGGATCGCGCCGGACTTTCTGTACCGGAAACTATTGATGAGTGGTACACCATGCTGAAAACTTTCCAGGATATGGATATGAATGGCAACGGCCTGAAAGATGAGTGCTTTGTCAGCATGGGTTTTGAAAAAACCTCTCAATGTTTGGACAATTTTGCGGTAGCATATGGCTTGATTGCCGGCACAGACCTTTATGTTAAGGATGGACAGGTCAAGTACGGTGCATACGACCCCGAGTTCAAAGACTTTGTTGCTGAAATGGCTAAATGGTATTCCGAAGGTTTGCTTGATCCCGAATTCAGCACGCAGGATTCTAAACAGTTTAGTTCCAAGATGGTCAACGATGTGGGCGGTGCTTATTATGGCTCCCTCTCCGGTAATATGGGTACATTCCTCGCCGCTCGGTCGGGAGATCCGGAATATGACTTGGTAGCTGCGCCAATGCCTAAAGCTCCCGATGGAAATGTTTACGTTGCCGTAAATGCCTATGGCAAAATGGTTCCCCACGGTGCTTCCATTTGCTCCACCAATGAAAATATTGTCGAAACCGTCAAGTGGCTTGACTGGCATTACAGCGAAGAGGCAACTACACTCTATAACTGGGGTATCGAGGGCCAGTCCTACGAGGTAGTGGACGGAAAGAAACAGTTTACTGATCTGATTTTAAATAATCCTGATGGTCTGAGTAAAGATGAAGCCGCGGCACGTTATGCCGGCGGCGTCATCAGTCAGATGCCTATCGTGGAAGATCCTGAAGTTTTCCTCGCATTGAAGTCTCTGCCCCAGCAGAGAGCTGCGTCTCAGCTGTGGTGCCAGGCAGATACCTCCTGGATTCTGCCCCCATTATATTTTGATTCGGAAACCACTACGGAAAACGCTAATATTATGAGCGAGATCAAGACGTATGTGGCGGAACAGTTCAACAAGTATGTTATGGGTATTGAGAGCATGGATACTTTTGACCAGTTCCAACAGCAGCTCAAAGATATGGGCATTGAAACAGTTCTGGCCAACTATCAGGCCTCTTACGACGCCGTTTACAACAAATAATCCCATTTTTCCATAGTCTATCAGGCGACCCGGCATTGTCCGGGCCGCCTTTATTCATATTTGCTGCTTTAAGGAGGCGCCATCGCTATGAAACTGATTTTTCATTCCATGCGCACTTACTCCCTTTCCATTTTGTTTGCTATTTTCATAAAATTGGGAGGAACGGATTCTGAACTGGCGATCCCCTATATTCTGGCTCATCTGCTTGATGAAATTGTTCCTCAGCAAAATATAGGTCTTGTCCTGATTTGGGGTATCGTCTCCAGTTCCGGCGATTGGAGTGGTAATATTTTCGATTTCTACTTCCGCGTATATAACCGAATTGCGCAGGATATTAAAGTGCCTTTTAAGCTGGAAGGTACAGACCGCATTGATGACACGCCTATGCACAAAGCTTTGCGCGAGGCTTTGGCAAACGCCTTGATTCAGAAGCGAATTAAATAAAACCTACCCACTCAAAGTCATAAGGCGATAGCTTTAATACTCGTTAGTAGTTTTGCTCCAAACATCAAGAAATTTCACCCCATAGTTGACTACCAACTGACCACTGGCAGTGATATTTGTTGCCGGTGGTCAGTTTTATCGTTGGCACATTGTTTTATACTGCTTGTGATAGATGTGCCCTAGCAGTGCAGAACCAACAAAAAATCACTGTATATCATCGAATTGTACTCCGCGTCGTAGTTCTCCGACCCGGAAGGCCAGAGGTTCGAATCCTCCCGGTCGCACCAGAAAACCTCATTGCGATGTATTTTTTGCAATGAGGTTTTTCTTTTTTGATTTTTTCAGAATAATTTTAGCAACATATCATCGGTGGCATCCGTGTACTGCCCCTGCTTAATTTTCTTGTTTCGCAGCTGATTTACAGCGTTTCTTGCAAGACGGACTTCCTCACCGGTGAAAACTGTTTTTTTACCCACTGGGAGAGAATCAACTTTGAGTATCAAATATCCGGTTTCACGCCAACCTGTGTTCATGGTTCTCTGCCGATAATAGTAATCGCCCAGCGCTTTCAGCAAAATAACTTTATTGGCGCGCGTCAGCTTGATTTTTCTCATAATCCAATCGCCTTTCCCAACTTTTCCTGCGCCTTGCGCTTATTCTTGTCAAAGGCATGGGCATAAATGTCCAGCGTTGTGCTTGCCTGTGCATGACCAAGCAGGCTGGCAACCGTTCGTACATCCTCGCTGCCCACAAGCCGGAACAAACGGTCTTGCAGGCGGTTGAGCGTGTCCTCCAACGAGAGATACAGCACGGTGCGTGGCTCAATTTCTCGCCCCCACACAGGCTTTCCCTGTGCAACCTGTAGGCACAGCCACAGTGTCAGCAGCTTTTGCCCGCTTTGCTGGGGCCAGCAAATAAAGCAAGACCAGCCGGGAGCAGGCCGGGAATAATCCACTTTACGGGCGGTAGCGGTGTGGAGAGCAGTTCTTCTGCAGTGATTGCTTTCGGAAGTTTCGTAAAAGTCATTTGCATCATCCTTTCTTGTTTGGTATACATCTATTATCTCATAGTATCGTAATTTTGCGTGTAGTAAGTTTTACTCTCTAGTGTTAAGTTGTACGGCTCGCGCCGTCCCACAGCCCCATAGACGCGCCAAATAGCGGCTTTGCGGGCAGCTTCGCGCCGTGTCCGATGCTGGACATCAGCCCCACACAGGGCGCGTTTGGGCGTGGTATGCGAGTGAATCAGGTTTGATTCACTTTTTCGGTTTTGATTCAAGAGAGGGAATCAGTTCTGATTCACTCTGGAGGACCGCGGGCATAATGAACACTTCTTTTTGCCATTTGCTCATCTCCTTTTTTGTTGTTTCATGTAACCATTTTGAATACACCTTCCGGGGAGAAAAAAGAGGCCCGGAGGACTTTACCGATTTTGGTAAAGCCCTCCGGGCCTCTTATCTATTTTCTGTTCTGGCGTAAGGGTACACTTTCCCCGCAAATCTTGATGGAAATTCAATAAAAATCAAATAATACGCATACTAGCGTCAATCGCACGGATAAATAAATATAATAAAAAGACCGTGTGCATCAAAATAAATGCTTGGGAAAATGTCTTATTTGCCGCTTGCCTCCAGACAGTGGGAACATAACAGGCAGGCTGTTGGCATACAGCCGTTCACTGACCTTGTTAGGATCTTACTTCTTACAATCCTAACTCAGTCACCCCATCTGACGCGTGGGGCAGCAGGCGTATCATTATGCCCTCTCCCCAGTCGTGGGTTATGGTCTGCCGTGACCGTGCTGCGCACCCCACCGGGAGAGTAAAGTACCTGTTATGCTGTGTATTCAGTTGTAAAGGTGCTGTGCAGAGAATCTCTGCAAGTTCAGGATACCATGCAACTTCCCAGCCTGTCAATGGAAAGTGGCTATAATTGAGAAAATCGTAACATTTTTCAACTGCGGGGGGTTGGGGTTCATCCCAAAAATGCGTTGTGGATATCCAAACGCTATGCTTGCAAAACACGTTCCTCCAAGAAACGATAGCAACCCATCCCGATGCGCGTACAAAGTCGTATATTTCCCAGAAAGAATCTACCGTTGATTCACCTTGCCCACAAAAGCGAAATTCTCCTTGAATCCTGCCAATAGCCCAAGAGTGAATCACCTATGATTCATCCGAAAATCTTAACTGGAAAAGGTGCTGTTGCGCCGTTTGAGATGGAAAGCAAAACGACGCCGTTGACAACATCTTCGAACCGTGCTACAATTTGACTGAAATGGTAAATGTAGTCATAAATCCAAGGAGCGTGCGCAGTGGCTTTTACAGACGAGCAGAATGAACAAATCCGCAATGACCTGATCCGAGCAGCCCGACGCTGCGGCATTACCATTGGGATGCGAAAAACCTCTGTGGAGCAGCTGACGGAGGCCGTTGGGATCTCCAAGGGATCATTTTACAAATTCTTTGATTCCAAAGAGCTGCTGTTTTTCGCTGTACTGGAGGACATCCATACCGAGTGCTTCGCGGCAGCGCAGAAGTCCTTGCAAGAGAACGCAACTCTGCTTCCTGCCGACCGCGCGGCAGCGGCGATCCTGGCGGCCTGCCGTTGGCTCTCCAAGACAAAAGCCTTTGTGTTCATCGAAAATGACGCAGATTTTCTTCTGCACCGGCTGCCGGAGGAAGTGAAGACCGCCCACTACCACGATGACGAGACGCACATCCGTACCCTGCTGGAGTTGGGCGGCTTGCAGTCCAAGGGCGGTATGGCGCTGGCCGCCGCCACAGTGCGGGGCTTGATTTTAACCGTCTCCCATCAGGAGCAGATTGGGGCGCTTTACCCGCAGGTGCTGGAAACGCTGGTGCGGGGTGCCTGCCGGGAGCTATTTGCATAAGCGGAAAAGCCGCAGTGATGCGGCTTTTCAAAAGGGCTATAGTTAGCATTTTCTAACTTATTCGCACCATCTATAGGAGACAGAGAAATTTAACATCTCGTTGTGAGGGCGAAATCATGAGAAGCAGTCAAAATTTCTGGGATAAAAACGCCGGGCGGTACGACCGTTTCATGCGCAAGGATGCAGCGGCTTACGAGCGGCTGTACGAGCTGCTGCGCCCTGTGGTGCGGCAAAAAACCGTGCTGGAGCTGGCGACCGGCACAGGGCTGATTGCCAAACATATCGTCCGCTATGCTGACCATATTGAAGCTACCGACGCTTCCCAAGAGATGATCGAGCAGGCGAAACAGGGCGTGAAATCTGCGAAACTCTATTTTTCGGTGCAGGATATGTTCCATCTGCCCTATGCTGACCAGTCTTTCGATGTGGTGATCGTGGTCAATGCGCTGCACATTGTACCGGAACCGGAGAAAGCCCTCTCTGAAATTCGTCGCGTGCTGAAGGACGACGGCGTGTTGGTTGCGCCCACCTTTACCCACGCAGATAACGCTTTCTTTGGAAAGGTCAAAGCATTTTTTATGAAGCTGGCAGGCTTTCCGCTGCACAGCAAGTGGACAAGCCACGAATATCTGGCATTTCTTAGGGAAAACGGCTGGACGGTGCAGAAAAGCACCGTGCTGAAAGCCTCGTTCCCGCTGGCTTACGCAGAGTGCGTAAAATCGGAGGGGTGAGCCATGCAGATATTGGAACACGGGCAGGCGCAGGAACGGACGCTGCTGTTTTTCCCCTGCACGGCAGAGCCTGTATGGGCTTTTGCCGACACGATCGCGCTGCTTTCTCAGAGATGGCATGTTTTTCAGGTGGTGTATGACGGCCATCAGCCGGAGTATCCCGGGGATTTCACCTCAGTCGAGCAGACCGTGGACGAGGTGATTTCCTATTTGAAGAGCCACGGCGTCTCCCGTCTGGGTGGGGCCTATGGCTGCTCCATGGGCGGTGCCTGCCTGACCCGTATGCTGGCATTGGGGGAAATGCCCATCGACCAGGCCATCATCGACGGCGGGATCACGCCCTATCAGCTGCCCTACCCGGTGCGAAAGCTGCTGCTTTGGCGGGATATTGTGTCCTTTAAAATGGCGGCAAACAGCCGAAAGGTTCTGGAAGCGGCTTTTCCGCCGGAACGGTTCACCCCCGCAGGGCACGACCCCAAAAAGGAGTACGACGCCATGGAAGCCTATCTCAAAACCTTTTCCGATCGGACGATCCGCAATGTATTCTGGTCTGCCAACAACTATGCGCTTCCAAAGCGCTCCGCTAAAATCGGTGCGAAAATCACCTACTGGTACGGCGACGACGAAAAGAAGGATCGCAGGCGGGATATCCGGTTCATCAAGCGCTATTTTCCTAAGGCGCGCATCCATGGCATCCCCAAGATGGCCCATGCGGAGCTGGTGATGGTACACCCGGAAAAATTCTGCCGGTATGCGGAAAAATTTCTGACTATGCAAGCCGAGGAAAGATGATATGAGAGAAAAGATCAAACTCTCCGGCGTGCCGGAGACCATGCTGCAAACCGTTTATGCAAGGGCGAAGGAGAGCCGGGAACGCGGTGCGATCCACGACGCAAAAGCGGAAGAACTCATCGAAAAGCTGGACTACGATTTTTCCCTTGCGGACAAGGATACAGCCATGCGCAGCGGTGTCATTGCCCGGACCATTGTGCTGGATAAGCTGACAAAATCTTGGCTTGCGTCGCACCCCGGCGCGGTGGTGGTCAACATTGCCTGCGGGTTGGATACCCGCTGCTATCGGATGTCGGGTTATGCGCATTGGTATAACCTCGACCTGCCGGAAACGATGGCGGTGCGGGAAAAGCTTCTGCCGGAAAGCGGCACGATTTCGCAGATTGCCATGTCCGCCATGGAAGATTGGGGCAGCGAAATCAGTGAGCAGAATGTGCCGGTGCTGATCCTCATGGAAGGGCTGACCATGTACCTGAACGCAAAAGATGTGCAGCAAATTTTCGCAGTGATTTCCGGCCGCTTTTCCCAAGCCACTGTATTTGTGGAAACCATGAATCCTGTGATGGTGCGGCACTTCAAGGAGAAATCCATTGACGCAAGCAACGCAAAATTTACTTGGGGAATCAAGAATGGGAAAGCACTTGCCGAACTGCTGCCGGATTTTCGGTTTGTGGAGGAACACAGCTTAACCGAGGGTATGGCGGCGTTTGCGCCAATTTACAAGCTGCTGGACAGGCTGCCCGCCGTGCGGAATATTTCCAATAAGATCATCGTTCTGGAAAAGGAGTGACGAAGGATGTCGTTTTTCGAAAACACCCGCAAGCCTACCGGCTTTGGTGGGAAAGTCATGCTGAACATGATGAATCTGTTCCATGCGCCCCTTGCAGATTGGGGCATGAAGTTCTTGCCGCTTTCATCAAATGCCAAGGTGTTGGACTGCGGCTGCGGCGGCGGGGCCAATATCCGGAAGCTGCTGAAAAAATGCCCGCAGGGTGTGGTGAAGGGCGTCGATTATTCGCCCGTCAGCGTGGAAAAGGCACGCAGGCACAACGCAGCGGCAATCGGTAGTGGACGCTGCGCCATATGGCAGGGCAGCGTAGAGCGGATTATTTTTGCCTCGGACTGGTTTGACGCGGTCACCGCTTTTGAAACGGTCTACTTCTGGCCGAATCTGCCGCAGTGTTTTCGGGAGGTTTATCGGGTGCTGAAGCCCGGCGGAACCTTTCTCATCTGCAACGAGAGCAGTGGCGACACGGACAAGGATGAGAAGTGGACGGAGATTATCGGCGGTATGACCATATACAGCGGCGATGAGCTGAAAACATTTCTGGAAAACGCCGGATTCTGCAATGTTCAAATCCATAAAAACAAAATGGGCTGGCTCTGCGTGACAGGACAGAAGCGGGAGGAATAAGGAATGCTGCCGCAAACGATTCTGGAAGGACTGGGGCTGGGGGCGCTGCTGGTCTTGGTGTGCACCATCGGCATCCACAAGGGCGCTGTCGGCATGGCGCATTTGTATGACTCGAAGGTACAGGAACGGTGCGTTGCGCTGGGGCTGACCACAAAGGAAAAGATCAAGCAAAACTCGCTGCGCTTCAAGCTGATCTGCGTTCCGGGATATCTTGCTTATGTGCTGATTTGCGTGTATGCCGTCAACGGTGCGCAGACATTTTGGAGCGGTTTCTGGCAGTGCTTTGTAATCCTGTCTGTGATGAATCTCATCGACCGGCTTGGCATCGACGGCTATTGGGTCGGACACACCAAGGCGTGGGTAATACCGGGGACAGAGGATCTGATGCCGTACATCTCGAAAGCAGACAAGCAAAAGAAATGGCTGTTCGGAACACTGGGAATGGCCGTGATTTCCCTGCTCCTTGCGGAACTCGGGCTGCTGCTGTAAGGAGGAAATACCGATGTCAAAGAAAGCGACCGAATTTCAGAAAAGAGAAATGAGCAAGATGTACCGCGGCAAGGAAATATTCAAGCCGCTGAACACTGGCTGGGTGGATGAGCGCGTGGCCTGCGTGCGGGAGTGGGTGGCGAACATTTTCTTCTACCGCAAGGGCGACACCACCATCATGATCGATGCCGGGTATAACTACGACCGGCTGGCAGAAAAAATGGACTGGCTGGGCATCGACCCGCAGTCCATCCGGCACATCCTCATCACTCATCAGGACACCGACCACGTGGGCGCGGTGGAGGCAGACAGCCCCGGTTTGTTCCGAAGCGCAAAGCTCTATATCGGCGAGATTGAAAACCGGTATCTCACCGGCGAGGTGCGGCGAAAAGTCATATACCATCTCTATAAATTGCCGCAGGTCACAATTAACAACGAAAAGGTGCTGCTGCATGACGGCGAAACTTTCGAGATTGACGGCATCAAAATCGAGTGTTTCCTTGTCCCCGGTCACACATGGGGTCATATGGTCTATCTTATTGACGACAAATATCTCTTCACCGGCGACACTCTCTGGTTCGGCGCGGACGGCGGCTACAGTTTCATTTCCTCTCTGGCAGAAAGCAATAAACTGGCGGTAAAGTCGCTGGCGGCGCTGGAGCAGAAGCTGCAAAGCCGTGACCTGCATCCGCTGTTTCTCACCGGTCACACCGGCTGGACGGACAACTTCGAGTTCGCCTTTGCCCATAAGGACAAGCTTTGCTCACCGTTCAAAAAGCGGGTTCCCGACCCCACCGCGCCTTACGACGCCTACGATGAATCAGACGATACGGAGGAAGTGGCGAGGGCCGGGTATCTTCAGGCTGTGGGGCGATAAAGGAGGATGACTGTGCGCTATAAAATTGAAAAGAACACGGTGCAGGAGACGCTGATCATTCCGCTGTACGCACGGAAAATGTGCTCCGAGCTGTACCCCAATTTGTACCGGGATGAGGCGGCGCGGCGGCTGGTAAACGCGGTCGACTATGATTTTTCCGCCTTGGAGAAAAAATCCCGCAATTTGATGCAGCGCTTCGGCTTCCTTGAGGTCGCCATGCGGCAGAACGACCTTGCCTTCGAGGTGCGGGAGTATCTGAAAAGTTATCCCAATGCGGCGGTGGTGAATCTCGGCTGCGGGCTGGACTGCACCGGCCGCGCCTGCGACAACGGACACTGCAAAATCTACAATCTGGACTTTCCGGATGTCATCGCTGTGCGCAACGAGCTGCTCCCAGCCGGGGATCGGGAGGAAAATATCCCCTGCGACCTCAACGATACATCGTGGTTTGAGAGAATCGACGCCTCCGGCGGCGCGGTCTTTTTTGCGGCGGGAGTGTTCTACTATTTCCTAAAGGAGCAGGTAAAAACACTGGTACGTGCTATGGCAGACGCTTTTCAAGGCGGCGTACTTGTGTTTGACGCCGCCAACGAAAAGGCGGTGAAACTGATGCTGAAAACATGGCTGAAGGATGCCGAGATTAAGGATGTGGGCGCATACTTTGCCGTTTCGGACGCGAAAAGCGAGATCGGCGCGTGGGACAGCAGTTTGCGGGTCTCCAGCCGGGGCTATATGCTGGGCTACAACGATCTGAAAGACCCGTCAGTCAGCGGCTTTTTCCGCTTTCTTGCCCGAGTCGGCGACGGGATGATGAACATGCAGATCATAAAGATCGGATTTGGAGGGAAAAGCAATGAAACATCTGCACTTTGATGTGGAGACCGCCGGCTTTTACGGCGCATACTGGGCGTGTGTCGGCGGATCGGACTGCGCGGTCATTGCGATGATTGGTGACGATCCGGAGGATCGGCTTGCGCGTTCTGCCGTGAAATGGCTCTGCGAACAGGGCGTAAATGTGCTCACCATGTCGCCTGCGAAAAAGGATTACGGCCATCATAATTATCCGCTGGAGCGCGTGGGGACGGCCATTTCGTGGCTGAAAGCCAACGGCAACCATAAAATTGGCATTGCCGGTGCATCGACTACGGGAACGCTCGCGCTGACAGCGGCCGCCATGTTCCCGGATGTTACCCTGACCATTGCCATGACGCCCAGCGATTTTGTGTGGCAGGGTTTCATGCAGGGCAAAAGGGACGGCTGCAAGGAATGGCCGGTCGAGGGCGAGTCGCTGTTCTCCTACCGGGGCAAGCTGCTGCCCTATATGCCGTTTTGCTATCAGCATCCCGATTATTGGCACTGTGTTGCCGCAGAGAGCAAGCGCACCGGCGATATGGTCAACTCCCGCAAGCTGTTTGACGATTCCGAGGCGGTGCATCCGATCGAGCCGGAAGAATATATTCCTGTTGAAAACATCCGGGGAAAGCTGCTGCTGATCGGCGCGGAGGACGATGCGCTGTGGGATACCGCAAAGTATATCCGCCGTATGGAAAAGCGCCTTGCGGAAAAGCCGCATGAATGCGAGATTGAAACAATGGTTTATGCTCACGGCACCCACTTTGTCTTTCCGGAGGGGATGCTGAAAACCATGCTGCCGGTTGGCTCCGGCCTGTTTGTGCAGTTGGCGTTTCAGGCGGCAAAGAAATATCCCAAGGAATGCCGCCAGACCCGGATAGACATCGAGAAACGGATGTGCCGGACTCTTGCGGAATGGAAAGGAGAGAAGTGAGATGCGCCGGAATGGAATGCCCATGGCAATGTGGGCAGTGTTTGCAAAGTCATTTGAAAAGCAACTGACAGAGGTGCTTGGTTATGATACTAAAACCGCAAAAGCAATTCGAAAGACCGCAAAACTGAAGTACAAAGAGATCATCGCAAAGCTGCCTGAATTTGAAAAAGGTGATCGGTTCAGCATGAACATCATTGGCTGCGCCATGCTGGGGGCGTTCGTCCTCTGTATGCCGAGGCGGCCGGATGCAGAGTCGCTAACGGTATACTATGAGAACGCTCAGATGACGCCGCTGATGAAGTGGTTCTGCCGCCAAAGCGGCAAGTCGAAGTTCACGCCCAAGGATATCGCCGGAATGAAAGCCACCGCTGCCCGGAAGGCGGCTGACCGCAACCCCTACTCGTGGAACATGGACTTTTACGAGTATCCCGACGGCAGCGGTTATGAGGGGCGCTTCACAAAATGCGGTATCTGCACGCTGATGCAGGAACTGGGGCTTTATGACCTGACGCCCGCCATGTGCCATTTGGACTACGCCATGAGCGAGGCGGGCGGCGTGACGAACTTTGTGCGGCAGTATACCCTTGCCTCCGGCGGCCCTTACTGCGACTGCGGGTACCAAAAGAAACGAGTATGAGGTGGAGTAGCATTGAAATACTTTGAATTCGGACAGGCGGCACATCGGTGCAGCCTGCAAAAGGAAAAGGTATGAAAGACAGCAAACTACAATTTGACCGCAGCTGCCATGTGCTGTATTCCGGGGCGTGTAAAAAGGAGATACAGGCGAAAATCGCCCTGCATTACCCGGAAACGGAGCGGGAGGCCGTTTGGGAACGGGTGCAGCTGCAGTATGTAGAATTTCTCTCGAACTGGCGCACCGATCTCGGCGGCAGCAAAAACTTCCACAACGGCGCGGGCGGTACCTACGACTGCATCGCCATTATGAGTTGTTATGCCGTGTGCCGGGATGTTATTTCATTTCGGGAGATCGAGGAAATCGAGGAAAATCTGATCCTGCCTGCCTTCCGCAAGCTCTCCAGATTCGTGGACTGCAACAAACCCTTTTTTAAGAAGCTGATGTATCTGGCATTTCAGAACGCCGAAAAGCAGTGCGGTAGGTGGCACGATTACGAGATGCACGTTGCGCCTTACGACAAGGACAAACCCATCTATTACGAATTTACCGCCTGCCCGGCGGCGGAGTTTGCCGTAAAGCACGGTCTGACGGACATTATGCCTGCCCTGTGCAATGTGGACTTTGCCTCCATGGAACTGCTTCACGCCCGCTTGGTGCGGAAAGGCACCTGCGTGGACGGCTGCAAGTGTGACTATACCATCTGCGGCGATAAAGACCCATACTTAAACGACCATCCCGAATACCGGGATGAGGCGGGATACCGCAGAAACCGTTAAGGAGAAGGAGAAAATGATCATGAGAATTTTGGTATAAACAATATGATTGACATCTTTTTTCATGACAAAACGGGCGTGGTTTCCGGCTTCCCCGGACAAATAGATGGCTTTGAATATGCGGATGGTAACGGAGAAATCCACTACTACCGGCTGTTTGACGGCGTGGGAATCATGCTGCTGCGGCTGGAAATGGAGGCGTACACAGAAATTCGGACACAGATCGGGAGGCTGGAAGTCAATTTCTGCGTGAACGGACGGTTTGAAACCAGCTTTTCCATGCGGGATCGTGTTCTTCTGAAGCCGGGCGACATGGCGGTCAGTTGCTACGATGGCGTTCACGGAAGCAGTTCGGAGTCCTGCTTTCCGCTGGGCTACTACGAGGGAATCTGTCTGGAGATCGAACCGGCCGCCGCGGGAAATTGGATAAAGCAGAACGCACCTGCGTTTTCAGTGGATTTTGCCGCATGGAAGCAAAATCTTCTGGGCTGTAAATGGTATATGGTCGGCGCTGCGGGGCCGCGCTGTGAGCATGTATTCCGGGAGCTTTACGAAAGTGCGTACTATGAAGATCCCGGCTTTTTGCAGCTCAAGACGCTGGAACTTCTGATGCTGCTTGGGCGTATTCCACAGGAGAATACGGCGGGGTTATATTGCTCGTCCGAGCAGACGGTTCTTGCGCACCATCTCCGGGATCACTTGCTGACAAACCGGGAGGGATACATATCCCTCGCCAGCCTTGCGGCGGAGCATGAGATATCGGTATCGCATCTGCAAAAGCTCTTCAAGCAGGTCTATGGCGTGCCGATCTACCGATATATCAAGGAATACCGCCTGGAGCAGGCGGCAGTGGAGCTGGTTCGCAGCGGGAAGTCTGTTACGGAGATCGCGCAGCAAGCAGGCTATGACAACGCCAGCAAATTTTCAGAGAGCTTCAAAAAGCGGTACGGCAAGACACCGTCCCGCTATCGTGCTGACGCAAAGAAGAAAGCAAAACAGAGCAGCGAAACCAAAATGGAGTAGTCTGCAAAACGGAAGTATGATACAGTACACGGTGGTTATAGACAACTAACCGAGAATACAGGAGGTACCTTATGAAAAAGAAATTTGCTGCATTTATTTTGTGTGTCCTGTGCTTGCTGTCGGCTGCCGGCTGCGGCCAGGCGAAAACGGATGAACAGACGCCGCCGACTGACCAGAGCGCGGTGACCGATGATTATCTGACCACCATCAGCGGCACGTATGTGGAGCTGTTCCCGGAGCTGTCAAAATCCGAGTATCGGAATATCTGGATCGATGCCACCACGCCGCTGGTAGGCGCTGAGAACGCGGAGACTACCACGGATATGCTGCTGGGAATGTGCATGGCGGAGCCTTACGGCCCGGAGGCGGCGGAAAAATACGCGGCAGACCCGGACAGCATGGCCTTTAACTGCTATTTCCTGGGCGGCGTTGACAAATTCGTGATGGACGGTCACACGATCACCGGTCTGGATGCGCAGGGACAGGAGGTTTTCTCCCACACCTACAAGCTGCTGGACGAGGAAAACGAAAACGGCTTTATCTTCTATCAGAGCGAGGATGAAGATTCCGGCGAGTTTACCTATTTTGCGTTCTCGCCCGACACCATGGAAACCACCTATCATCTGGAATTCCGTTATGCAGAGGATCTAAGTGATCTGCAAAGCTGGTTCGAGGGCAATTACGCCTACTGGAACGCGGCGGCGATTGCGGAAGATTATGATCAGGCAACCATGAAGCATGTCATTGAACTTTTCACCACGGAAAATTTGTCTGCGGCAGAATAAACGGCACCTGCGCACCCGCTTGATTCAGGCGGGTGCGCAGGCGCGCTTATCGGTAAGGATGTGATTTTATTGAAAAAAAAATCTGACTTTTCCCGCCTGATGGGCTATGCGGGCAGATATCGGGTTTTTACCTATGCCTCCTGGGTGCTTTCCGCCATCAGCGCGCTGACGGCGCTGGTGCCGTTCCTCTATATCTGGATGATTCTGCGGGATGTACTGGCCGCTGCGCCGGATTATGCGCAGGCGGTGAACATTCCGCATTACGGCTGGATGGCAGTGCTATTCGCGGTGCTGTCTTACCTTATTTATATTGCAGCGCTGATGTGCTCCCATCTGTCGGCGTTCCGGGTGGCGACGAATCTGCGGCTGG
>OODK01000483.1_pt1 | contig 36086 bp, 33 predicted proteins | sample 1671371 | NCBI WGS metagenome assembly OODK01 (sample SAMN06348150, study PRJEB24527) | human gut metagenome | biome: human gut; feature: ankylosing spondylitis patient; material: feces | host: Homo sapiens | place: China | collected 2015-10 | reverse complement strand
GAGACTCCGGAAACGGAAGCACCGGAGGAGGCCGCGGAAGAAGTATCTGGGGAAACGCAACTGTTAACGGAAGCAAAGGTACAACTGCGTCTTACAGATCCTGACAATTTGAAAAATGGCCAGCTCCTTGTGGGCAATACAATAGCAAGAACAGTACAGGAACAGAATGCTGTACGTCAGGAACAGAAGGCGGTCATTGAAGAGACCGCACAGGAAATCGAGCGTGTCGAGGAAGAACGCCGCAGACAGGCAGAGGAAGAGGCTGCCAGAAAAGCGGAAGAGGAGCGCCGTCATGCGGCCGCAGAAGCAGTCCGCGCATTCTCAGTCATCTCATTTTCCGACCAGGACTATGAGGTTTTAAAACGCATCGTGGAAGCAGAGGCAGGCGGATGCGACATGCAGGGAAGAATCCTGGTAGCCAATGTCATTTTAAACCGTGTGCGGGACGCAGAGTTCCCGTCTACCATCACGGATGTGGTTTATCAGCGTTCTCAGTTTTCCCCGGTCAGCGATGGACGCTTAAACAGCTGCAGCGTATCGGAGAAGACGGTGGAAGCCGTGAACCGGGCCCTTTCCGGAGAGGATTATTCTCAGGGGGCGCTGTTCTTTATGAACCGTATCCGGTCCCGTTCCGGCAATGTAAGCTGGTTCGACCATCATCTGACCTACCTGTTCCAGCACGAAAAGCATGAGTTCTTTAAATAAGTAAACATAAACATGTAAATAGCGTTATACAGCATAAAAACGAAAAGGAAGTCCGGCTGGATTTCCTTTTTGTGCATAAGGGAAAATTTGAAAAAACACTGTATACATAATTCAAAACTTATGGGCTGCATGCGCATTTTGTTATGGAAATTTTAATTCCAAATATTGACTTTTTCTTCACACAATGAGATAATAAACGCGAATTTCGGTAAAAATGATATCGAGTAAAGTGAAAGAGAGGCTGAATGAAGATGGCAAATATCGATTTAAGTCAGTATGGTATTACCGGAACCACTGAGGTGGTTTACAATCCTTCTTATGAGATGTTATTTGAGGAAGAGACCAAAGAGACTCTGGAAGGATATGAGAAGGGACAGGTCAGCGAGCTTGGCGCTGTCAACGTTATGACTGGTATCTATACAGGTCGTTCTCCTAAAGACAAATATATCGTTATGGACGAGAACTCCAAGGACACCGTTTGGTGGACCTCCGACGAGTACAAAAACGACAACCATCCGGCAAGCAAAGAGGCATGGGAAGCTGTTAAGGAAATCGCCAAGAAAGAGCTCTCTAACAAGAGACTGTTCGTAGTCGATGCATTCTGCGGCGCAAACAAAGATACCCGCATGGCTATCCGTTTCATCGTAGAGGTTGCATGGCAGGCACATTTTGTTACCAACATGTTCATTAAGCCAACCGCTGAAGAGCTGAAGGATTTCAAGCCGGACTTCGTTGTTTACAACGCATCCAAGGCAAAAGTGGAAAACTACAAAGAGCTGGGCTTAAACTCTGAGACCGCAGTTGTATTCAACATCACCAGCCGTGAGCAGGTTATCGTTAACACCTGGTACGGCGGCGAGATGAAGAAGGGTATGTTCTCCATGATGAACTACTACCTGCCGTTAAAGGGCATCGCTTCCATGCACTGCTCCGCTAATACTGACTTAAACGGTGAGAATACCGCTATCTTCTTCGGTCTGTCCGGTACCGGAAAGACCACTCTTTCTACCGACCCGAAGCGTCTCCTCATCGGTGATGACGAGCATGGCTGGGACGACAACGGCGTATTCAACTTCGAGGGCGGCTGCTACGCAAAGGTTATCAACCTCGACAAGGATTCCGAGCCGGATATCTACAACGCGATCAAGAGAAACGCACTGCTTGAGAACGTAACCCTTGACGCAGAAGGCAAGATCGATTTTGCAGACAAGAGCGTAACCGAGAATCAAGAACATTGTGCGTCCGATCTCCGCAGCACCGGCAGCTAAGAACGTAATCTTCCTGTCCGCAGATGCATTCGGCGTACTTCCGCCAGTATCCATTCTGACTCCGGAGCAGACCCAGTACTACTTCCTGTCCGGTTTCACTGCTAAGTTAGCAGGTACCGAGCGCGGTATTACTGAGCCGACCCCGACCTTCTCCGCTTGCTTCGGCCAGGCATTCCTGGAGCTGCATCCGACCAAGTACGCAGAAGAGCTCGTTAAGAAGATGGAGAAGAGCGGCGCGAAAGCATACCTTGTTAACACTGGCTGGAACGGTACCGGCAAGCGTATCTCCATCAAGGATACCCGCGGCATCATCGATGCGATCTTAAACGGTTCCATCAACGCTGCACCGACCAAACAGCTTCCGTACTTCAACTTCGAGATCCCGACCGAGCTTCCGGGCGTAGACACCGGCATCCTCGATCCGAGAGATACCTATGCAGATGCTGCTGAGTGGGAGACCAAGGCAAAAGACCTGGCACAGCGTTTCACCAAGAACTTCGCAAAATACGAAGGCAACGCAGCAGGCAAGGCTCTGGTTGCAGCTGGTCCGCAGATCTAATCACGACACAATTGCATATCGCAATTTATCTGGAAAAGCTGTCCCTGTGGCAGCTTTTCCTTTTTTCTGCTATACTGTTAGAACGACAGGAAAAGAAAAGGAGGAACTATGAAAAAATATATCTTTTTTGATCTGGATGGAACGCTCACCGATTCGGCAGAAGGAATTACCAATTCTGTGGAATATGCGCTGAATCACTATGGTATTTCTGTGCAGGATAAGAGCAGCCTGAATGTGTTTGTAGGTCCGCCCCTGGTGGACAGCTTTATGAAATACTATGGCTTCGATCATGAAAAGGCCAGAAAATCCGTGGGCATTTACCGTGAGTACTTTGAGACTAAGGGGATGTTTGAAAATGCCGTTTACCCGGGCATACCGGAGCTTCTCGGAAGCCTGAAAAAAGAAGGCTATAAGCTTTATGTGGCAACATCAAAGCCGGAGCAGTATTCTGTGAAGATCATAGAGCATTTTGGGCTGGCAGAGTATTTTGAGATGATCGGCGGAGCTGATATGGGAGAGAACAGAATCCATAAGGGGGATGTGATCCGCTATGTCATGGAAAGCTGCGGACTTACCAATCCGGATGAGATCGTCATGATCGGAGACCGCGAAAACGACATGATTGGAGCAGCACAGAACCACATGGAATCGGTTGGTGTCCTCTACGGCTACGGAAGCCGCGCTGAACTGGAAAACGCCGGGGCCTGCCATATTGCGAACGATGTGCCGGAGCTGGGCGAAGTGCTGCGAAAACTGTAAAATCAGACCATGAAAAAGAATGTGCCAAGGCACATTCTCGCGCCGAGGCGCGGTTGCTTCGGCAACCATCTGCCTTTGCGCCGAGTGCGCATCCTCGCGGAGCGTTTTTGTATGATAGGACGCAATTTCCTATCATACAAGAAAGGAGTATGACCGGATTTCTCAGGCCATACTCCTTTTAACATTCAGAAAATAAAGTTATTTGGACTTTCCGTATTTCTCTTCGCAGTACATGCAGCGGTAAGTCTCAGTCTTCTCATCTGCAAGATAGAAGATGTGCGGCAGCTCCTGCTCAATGGAGGTGATACAGCGCGGGTTCTTGCAGCGGATCACGTTGGTGATCTTTTTCGGAAGCTTCAGGGCTTTCTTCTCGGTGATCTTGTTGTCACGGATGACATTGACGGTGATGTTGTGGTCAATGTAGCCCAGTACATCCAGGTCAATGTTGTCGATTGGGCCCTCAACCTTGATGATGTCCTTGCGGCCCATCTTGTTGCTTCGCGCGTTCTTGATGATGGCTACCTGACAGTCGGTGAGACGGTCAAGACCAAGGTGATAGTAAATGTCAAGGCTTTTGCCAGCCTGAATATGATCCAGAACAACGCCTTCCTGTAATCCACTGATATTTAACATGGTTTTTCCACCTCCAGTAAAGTCATGATCAGAGCCATACGAACATATACACCGTACTGAGCCTGCTTGAAGTAAGCTGCTCTCGGGTCGTCATCCACCTCAGTAGAGATTTCATTTACACGCGGGAGCGGATGCAGCACGTACATATCGTCCTTAGCCAGTGCCATTTTTGCCTTGTCCAGAATGTAGCAGTCTTTTAAGCGGATGTAATCCTCCTCATTGAAGAAACGCTCTTTCTGAACACGGGTCATGTAGAGGATATCAAGCTCCGGGATTGCTTCATCCAGGTTGCTGACTTCCTTGAACTCAATGCCCTTTGCGCGGAGCACATCATCACGGATATATTCCGGAACCTTTAACTCGTCCGGGGAAATGAGTACGAAACGGACATTCTGGTAGCGGACCATAGCGTTGATCAGGGAATGAACGGTACGTCCGAACTTTAAGTCTCCGCAAAGACCGATGGTTAAGTTGTCCAGACGGCCCTTTAAGGAACGAATGGTCATTAAATCGGTCAGGGTCTGGGTCGGATGCTGATGTCCGCCGTCACCTGCATTGATGACCGGAATCTGGGAATGCATGGAAGCAACCAGTGCAGACCCCTCTTTCGGATGACGCATGGCAGCAATATCTGCGTAGCAGGAAATCATGCGGATGGTATCTGCAACACTCTCGCCTTTTGCTGCAGAGCTGGAATTGGCCGAAGAAAAACCAAGTACGCTGCCACCTAAGCTTAACATAGCGGATTCAAAGCTAAGACGGGTTCTTGTACTTGGTTCATAGAAAAGAGTAGCCAGTTTTTTGCCATCACAAACGTGAGCATATTTTTTGAGGTTGTGTTCGATATCGGATGCCAGTGTCAATAACTCGTTGGTCTCTTCAACGGAAAAATCCAACGGATTCAACAAATGTCTCATAACGTATCTCCTTTGCTTTTTCTCTGGCGGACGGATCCCCGACCGCAGGTCTTAGGACATTATAGCGGAAAATATGTTAGATTACCAGTCCCTTTTTTAGAAAAAACTATCCAAAAATTGGCGGGTTCCGACTGCGATTTTTTGGATAGTTTTTTCCTGCCTGAGTATGTAATGAATCCGTAAGGAAGATTAAGAAAAAGCGGATATCAAAAATGACAGGTTCATGGTATGATGTGCATGAGCAGACAGGAATGCCAGGAAGCTGCTTTGCCGGTTTTAGCCAGGGAATATCTGCAAAAGGGAGAAGCATATTTTATGGAAGAAAAGAAAACACCCGTCATCCGGGTGAAGAACCTATATAAAATCTATCAGGTGGGCACAAACAAGGTTTATGCGCTGAATGGTGTGGATTTTACCATGTACAGGGGTGAGTTCTGTGCCATAGTCGGCCCGTCCGGCTCAGGAAAGTCCACACTCTTAAATATGCTGGCCGGTCTGGAAAAGCCGACAAAGGGTGAGATCATCATAGCCGGAAAGCATATGGAGCGGATGGATGAGAACCAGCTGGTGCAGTTTCGGCGGGAGAATGTGGGGTTTATTTTTCAGTCCTACAACCTGCTGAAAACGTTAAACGCAGTGGAAAATGTAGCGCTTCCGTTGTCGTTTCGCGGTGTACCGAAGAAAATCCGCAATGCGAGGGCGGAAGAATATCTGAAGCTGGTGGGGCTGGAAAAGCAGATGAAGCACATGGCAAACGCCATGTCCGGTGGCCAGCAGCAGCGCGTAGGCATTGCGAGAGCACTGGTCGTGGATCCCAAGATCATCTTTGCGGATGAACCGACCGGAAACCTGGATTCTAAGACGACCATGGAGGTGTTAAGGCTGATGCAGCGTATTGTCCGGGAACAGCAGCAGACTCTGGTTATGGTTACCCATGATAATTACATAGCTGGATTTGCGGACCGGCAGTTCCACATCGTGGACGGAAAGATCTTAAAGATCGAGGAAAAGAAAAAAGAAACACAGGAAGCAGTGCAGGAGATGCAGGATGCTTTGCATAGAGGAGAAGAGTCATGAGAAAAATGAGATGGAAGCGGCTGGCGGCATTTGCGCTGGCAGTCATGCTGTTTGCGGGAGCGGTACCTGCCGCAGCGCCGGTACAGGCCTACGCATCGGAGGTATCCGTATACTCCGACAAGATCCAGCGGGGAAAAACAGGAAAGTCCCTGACGGTAAGCTTTACCATTAAGAATACCAGCGGCAGCGAGATCAAAGACGCAAAGATCGCATTCGATACCAGCGGAGGCGAGATCTGGGATGAGGACGAGGAGGACCGTCAGTATGGTTACTCCTTTCCGTTTGAGGTGACCGGAAAGCTAAACGATACCAATCATCCAAAGGGGATCGGAAGCATTTCAGACGGAAAAGAGAAGAAGGTATCTCTGACCGGTACGGTACGACGGGATCTGTCAGAGGGTTATTATAAGGTGCCTGTAGTAGTTATGGATAAGGACGGAGGCTGGATCGGCCATGAGGACCTGCGCGTCTGGATCACCAAATCCACCTCCACCAACGACGATGACGATGACACCAACAAGACCTACGATTTTGTTCTGGGAGAGGGGCAGGACGCACCGCGCGGTGTCTACCCGAATGTCATGAATTTTTCCATCGGTCTGCGCAACAACAGTCCGGCTACCGTGTACAATGTGAAGGCCAGCATGGTCCTCGACGCGGACAGTGCCAAGTTCCCGTTTGAGATCAACGATGCCAACTACGACAGGATGTTTGACAAAATTGCGGTAGATGAGACGGTCCAGCTGGATTACAGCTTTGCTATCCGCAAGGAATCTTATACTGGCTATTATCCGATCACGATGAAGATCTATTACTCCGACAGCTCCACCGGCGAGGAGTTAAAGACCTATGAGACATCCTTCTTTGTACATATTGTGAGCAAGCCGACCAAGGACGATTATGAAGAGTTCAATGAGCACGACCGCACCAAGGCCCGTCTCATCGTCGATGGCTACACCACGGATCCGGAGACGATCGTGGCAGGAGAAAGCTTCAATCTGCTCCTGACGGTCAAGAACGCGTCCAGCAGTGTGTCAGCTTCGGATATTCTGCTGACCATGGAATCGGAAAAGGTGTCTGACAGTCCGGTATTTACCACGGAATCCGGTTCCAGCTCTGTGGCGATCCATTCCCTGGGAGCGGGCGCGTCTGCCCAGGTAAGCTTCCGCATGATCTCCCGGTCCGGAGTAGATCAGCGCTCCTACGGACTCACCATAAAGGCAAATTATGACAGCCCGGAGTTTAAGAATGCGGAGGGCACTATGTCGGTGGACATTCCGGTCAAGCAGATTCCTCGCCTGAACACCGGAACCTTTGAGGTGATGCCGGATTCTATTAGCGTGGGTGAGGAATCCAATGTGATGTTTGGCATCAACAATACCGGCAAGGTAACGCTTTACAACGTTATGGCCCGGTTTGAAGCAGATTCCATCCAGACAACGGACACCTACGTGGGAAATATCAAATCCGGAGAGACCGGAAATGTTGACTGCATGGTAACCGGTTCGGCTCCCACCACGGATGATGGCAAGGTAAAGGTCATCATTTCCTATGAGGATGAGAACGGCGAGGTGTCGGAGGTGGAGAAGGAGCTGACCCTCTATGTCAGTGAACCGGCTCCGGACATGGATGACATGGACATGAGCGGCATGGATGAGATGCCCCAGGAAGAGCCGGGACCGGTGCAGAAGTACGGAAAAATCATTCTGGCGGCTGTGGTGATCGTGGGGGCGGTTGTGGGCATCACGGTATTCCGGAAGCACCGGAAACGGAAAAAAGACGCGGCCCTGCTGGCAAACGAAGATGAAGTGAATGAAGAACCGGATGAAACGGTGGATAAGGAAAGCAAAAATCCGTAATCCGGTGCATGAAATGGTTGAGAGGAAACGAGAACGGTCAATTACCCACCACTTAACCTAACGGCTTGAAGTGGGGGCTTGTAAAAGCCTGATTGACTAGCTTAAGTGTTTCGAGCACTACGTTAGGAGAGAATGTGTAATCATTAGATTACGTAAATAGGTACCTGCAGGTGTTTTTGTGAGATCTGTCATACTGGTTATCATAAAGGTGCCGTACAGCTACTGAAGACCGTCAAACGCGGTATGCGATTTAAGGATGCTGCATTTATGGGAATTATGCGATGGGCTTTCTACGAAGCACTAAAGCAACAGTACGAACCTGTTGCTTTAGTGCATAACACATACGGATATATCACGAAACATACGCGAATTGAGCATAACTTACCAAAAGAGCACTATGTTGACGCAAGGTGTATCAGCGGAAATCCGGATGCATTTCCAAGCGGTGAGTATTACTATCAGAAAAAAGTTCGTTGTCATAACCGCCAGATTCACAAATTGACAATTCTGAAAGGTGGAATACGGAAACAGAATCAAGCCACATATCTGGTAAAAGGTTATCGGTTATTCGATAAAGTCTCATATCAGGGAAAAGGATATTTCGTTTTCGGACGACGGCAAAGCGGATTTTTTGATATACGGACATTATCTGGAGAGAAAGTAAACAAAGGTAGTTTGAACTGTAAAAAATTAAAGTTCATTGCAACGAGAACGTATTATTTAACAGAAAGGAGAGCCGTCTAACGACGGGCGCATTCCTCCCACGACCTAAGAGGTCGGGGTATTCTGCGCTGTTTTATGATGAAATTTGTGGATCTGCTGATCATGAGCCTGAAAAATTTAAGCAGAAGAAAGCTGAGGACCGCGCTGACGGTCCTTGGTGTTGTGATCGGTACGGCATCCATCGTGGTCATGGTTTCTCTCGGCATTGGCTTAAGTGAACTGAACCGGGAGCTGATCTCTTCCTTTGGAAGCCTGACAGAGATTAACGTGGAGAATCCTTACAACGGAGACAACTCCAAAGATCCGCTGTATCTGACCGATGATGTGGTAAAGCAGATGAAGCGTCTTCCTTATGTCACGGATGTGTATCCGATGCTGCAGGTGAATGTGCTGCTGCAGCAGGGAAAATATTCTACAAACCTGACCTTAAACGGAGCACCCTATGAGTATCTGAAGAAAATCCCGCTGGGACAGGGGGCGCTTTCCGAACCATCGGACAAGGAAATGAAGCTGATCTACGGCAATGCCATCATCCAGTGGTTCCAGGATTCCAAAGGAAATAACACATACTGGGAAACCGGGCAGCTTCCGGACATAGACTTCATGGGAAAGCCGATGTTTGTGATCTTTGATACAGACGCCTACTACCAGTCCCAGGGCGGCGGGGAGGATGCCCCGAAGCCGCCGAAGAAGTACCTGCTGAAGACCGATGGCGTGGTAGAGGGCGGTGTCGATGATTATAACGGCTATGCCTACAACGTGTATACAAGACTGGATCTTTTGGAGACCCAGCTGCGCCGTGTTTTCAAAAAAAAGGCCATCCCGGGGCAGCCTACCAACAAGAAGGGAAAGCCTTATCACTACTTTATTTATAATTCCTGCATCGTCAGTGTGGATGATGTGGAGCACGTGGAGGAGGTTCAGAAAAAGCTCACCGACATGGGCTTTCAGGCCTCCAGCAATGCCGACTGGATGAAACAGTCGGAACAGCAGTCCAGCATGATTCAGGCCGTGCTTGGCGGTATCGGCGCCGTATCCCTGTTTGTAGCGGCCATCGGAATTGCCAATACCATGATGATGTCGATCTATGAGCGCACCAAAGAAATCGGTATCATCAAGGTGCTGGGCTGTGACATGAAGGTGATCCGCAACATGTTTTTACTGGAATCCGGCTTTATCGGCTTTATGGGAGGTGTCGTGGGCCTTGCTTTCAGTGAGGCGGTGTCCTTTGCCATCAACCACCTGCTGAACATCGGTCAGAGCATGACCGGAATGAGCGGAAACATTTCCCGGATCCCGTTATGGCTGGCAGCAGCCTCACTGGCCTTTGCCGTGTTCATTGGCATGGCTGCCGGTTTCTTCCCGGCGCTCAGGGCCATGAAGCTGAGCCCACTGGCGGCCATCCGGAACGAATAAAGGACTGAAAAAAATACTTGCATTTTCCATCTGAATCCGTTATCCTGTATACAGAGCGTGTGACTGGCGGAAAAGGTGGGAAACCACAGGGGAGCACGCAAAATTTCGATTGCCGGCCGCCTGGGCACCATGTTTTTGTGGTACTCAGGCGGCTTTTTTCAGATCATGACTACCCGGACGGACTGCAAAACGTGGAAACAGAGAAAACCATCAAACATTCATTCATAGGAGGAATCAACCATGAAACAGTTATCCCTGCAGGAAGAGTTACAGGCAAACGCATACCCGGGAAGAGGTATCGTCATTGGAAAAACACCGGACGGAACCAGGGCGGTGACTGCCTACTTCATCATGGGACGCAGCGAGAACAGCCGCAACCGTGTTTTTGTGGAAGATGGGGAAGGCATCCGCACCCAGGCATTTGATCCGGGCAAGCTGTCTGACCCGAGTCTCATCATCTATGCTCCGGTGCGTGTACTGGGCAACAAAACGATTGTGACCAACGGTGACCAGACCGATACCATTTACGAGGGCATGGACAAACAGCTCACTTTTGAGCAGTCTCTTAGAAGCCGCGAGTTTGAGCCGGACGCACCGAACTACACCCCACGGATCTCCGGTGTCCTTCATATTGAAAACGGACGTTACAATTACGCAATGTCCATCTTAAAGAGCAACAACGGCAACCCGGATGCCTGCAACCGATATACCTTTGCTTACGAAAATCCGGTGGCCGGTGAGGGACATTTCATCCATACCTACATGCACGACGGCAATCCGCTTCCGAGCTTTGAGGGTGAGCCGAAATTAGTCGGCATCCAGGATGACATGGACGCATTTACCGACATGCTGTGGAACAGCTTAAATCCGGATAACAAGGTTTCTCTGTTTGTGCGCTATATTGATATCGCAACCGGCGCATACGAGACAAAAATCGTGAATAAAAACAAATAAGGGAAAAGGAGATACGAAGATGAACGAGATGGAATTAAAATACGGCTGTAACCCGAATCAGAAACCGGCAAGAGTATTCATGCATAACGACAAAGACCTTCCGTTCCAGGTCTTAAGCGGAAGACCAGGCTATATCAACCTGCTGGACGCCTTCAATGGCTGGCAGCTGGTAAGAGAACTGAAAAAAGCTACGGGACTTCCGGCAGCAGCCTCCTTTAAGCATGTATCCCCGGCCGGCGCAGCAGTAGGACTGCCGCTTTCCGAAACTCTGGCAAAGATCTACTGGGTAGATGACATGGGAGAGCTTTCACCGTTAGCCAGTGCTTATGCAAGAGCCCGCGGCGCGGACCGCATGTCTTCCTTCGGAGATTTCATTTCCCTGTCCGATGTCTGCGATGCTTCCACCGCAAAGCTTATCAAGCGTGAGGTATCTGACGGTGTCATTGCGCCGGGATACGAGCCGGAGGCACTGGAAATTTTAAAAGAGAAGAAAAAAGGCAATTACTGCGTGATCCAGATCGACCCGGATTACGAGCCGGAGCCGATCGAGCGCAAGCAGGTGTTCGGCGTGGTATTTGAGCAGGGCAGAAACAATCTGGATATCAACAAAGACATGCTGAACAACGTAGTAACTGAGAATAAGGAAATCCCGGATCAGGCAAAGATCGATCTTGTCATTTCTCTCATTACCTTAAAGTACACTCAGTCCAACTCCGTCTGCTACGCAAAGGACGGTCAGGCCATCGGCATCGGCGCAGGACAGCAGTCCCGCGTACACTGCACCAGACTGGCAGGACAGAAGGCAGACAACTGGTTTTTACGCCAGGCTCCCCAGGTGCTGAACCTGCAGTTTGTGGACGGCATCAAGCGTGCTGACCGCGATAATGCCATTGACGTTTACATCGGTGACGAGTACATGGATGTGCTGGCGGATGGCGTATGGGAGAAGACCTTTAAGGTTAAACCGCCGGTATTCACTAAGGAGGAGAAGCGTGCATGGCTGGATCAGATGACCGATGTGGCACTGGGCTCTGACGCGTTCTTCCCGTTCGGTGACAATATCGAGCGTGCACATAAGAGCGGCGTGAAATATATTGCGCAGCCGGGCGGATCCGTTCGCGACGACAACGTGATCGAGACCTGCAACAAATACAACATGGCGATGGCCTTCACCGGCATCCGCCTGTTCCATCACTAGGAGATACGGGAAACCGGCAGCAGCCAGAACATACAGGGCTACTGCATCCCCCATGTTTGCCGGAGTGGAACAAAAAACATGAAATTGGAGGATGAAAAGATGTTTATTACCTGTTTAGACTTAGAAGGAGTTCTGGTACCGGAAATCTGGATCGCATTCGCTGAGGCCAGCGGCATCCCGGAGTTAAAGCGCACCACCCGCGATGAGCCGGACTACGACAAGCTGATGAAATGGCGTCTCGGAATCTTAAAGGAGCACGGACTTGGCTTGAAGGAGATCCAGAAAACCATCGAGAAGATCGACCCGATGCCGGGGGCAAGAGTGTTTCTGGATGAGCTCCGGGAGCTGGGACAGGTAATCATCATCAGCGATACCTTCACCCAGTTCGCAAAGCCGCTCATGAAAAAGCTGGGCTGGCCAACCATTTTCTGCAACGAGCTGGAAGTAGCAGAGGACGGCGAGATCACCGGATTCAGAATGCGCATTGAGCAGTCCAAGCTCAGTACTGTCAAGGCGCTGCAGTCCATCGGCTTTGAGACCATTGCCAGCGGCGACAGCTACAATGACCTTGGCATGATCCGCGCCAGCAAGGCCGGCTTCCTCTTTAAGAGCACCGATCAGATCAAGAACGACAATCCGGATCTTCCGGCGTACGAGACCTATGAGGAGCTGTTGGCAGCGATCAAGGCAGCAGTATAAAACAGAACACAGAGACACTACCATGAGTAAAAGGGCAGATTCCCGGCTGTGCAGGGATCTGCCTTTTGTGCCTGGCGGATTTGAAAAACGATATCTGATTTACAGGAAGGAGAAACTATGCGTACAAAACGATTAGGTGATATGCTTCTGGAACTGGGACTGATCACGCAGGAGCAGTTAAAGCAGGCCCTGGAATTCCAGTCAAGAGAAAAAGGCCGTCTGGGCTCTATTCTGATCGAGCATAACTTTATTACGGAACGGCAGCTGATCGATGCCCTTCGCATGCAGCTTGGCATTGAATATATTGACCTGACCAAGGTGGACATTGCGCCGGAGATGTCCCGGTATGTTCCGAAAAATCTGGCAAAGCGCATGAGCATTGTGCCGGTGCGCAGCTCGAAGGACCAGCTGTTTCTGGCTATGGCGGATCCGCTCAACTTTATGGCGGTGGAGGAGGCACAGCGCACTTCCAGGAAGCGTATTGTGCCGATGATCGCTTCGGAACCGGCTGTCCAGCATGCCATCAACGTGCTCTATGGCAATGAAGGCGCAGCTCAGGCCATGGCGCAGATCCGCGCGGAGAATGCGGCCACCATGGAAACAGAGACAGCGGCCCGGTCATCTGAAAGTCAGGAAAACGCAACCCCGATGGTGCGTCTGGTCAATTCCATCATTGAGCGGGCCTACACGGAGAATGCATCCGATATCCATTTCGAACCGACGCAGGAGGAGCTGATCGTCCGCATGCGTATTGACGGCCAGCTGCACCGCATTATGGTCATTCCGGGAGAGCTGAAGGATTCCGTGATATCCCGTCTGAAGATCATGTCTCACATGGACATCGTGGAAAAGCGGATCCCACAGGATGGACGCGCAGTCCTTTCCGTAAAAGAAACGGAGCTGGATATGCGAACCTCCACGCTGCCGACGATCTATGGCGAGAAGGTGGTGATCCGTATCCTGCGAAGAAATGAGGAAACGCTGAACCGGCGCGGCATCGGTATCCCGCCGCTTGAGGATGCCAAGATCGATAAGCTTCTGGGCCTGACCTCCGGTGTGATCATGATCGTGGGACCGACCGGTTCCGGTAAATCCTCGACTATGTATACCCTGATCCGTGAACTGCTTTCCGACCGGACCAACCTGATCACGCTGGAGGATCCGGTAGAGTATCATATGAAAGGCGCTACGCAGGTGCAGATCAATGAAAAGGTCGGCCTGACCTTTGCTTCCGGTCTGCGTTCTATCCTGCGCCAGGACCCGGACATCATCTGTGTTGGTGAGATCCGGGACGGCGAGACCGCAGAGATCGCCATGCGCGCCGCTATGACCGGTCACCTGGTCATCACCACGATCCATACCGAGGATGCCATTTCCGCCATCGACCGTCTGCGCGATATGGGCGTACCGCCTTATCTGATCGCGGCAGGCCTGCGCGGTGTCATTTCCCAGCGTCTGCTGCGCCGCATCTGTCCAAGCTGCAGAGAGCAGATCGTGCCGCCGAAGAAAGCACTGGAGCTTGCGAAAATACCGGATATTCCGGGGCGGATATACTGGCACGGAGCCGGCTGCGACCACTGCTTCCGCTCCGGCTACCGCGGACGGATCGGTGTATTTGAGGTCATGGTGATTCAGGAAGGTCTGCGCCGCTGTATCATGGAAGGAGCAGACCGGCCGCGCTTTATGGAGGCTGCGAGAAGGGAGAGCGCGTATATCCCGATGTCAGAGCATGCGCAGAAGCTTCTGGAGAATGGAACTACAACCGTGGACGAGATCATCCGAACGCTGTCCATCTTCTAAACAGGAAAAGAAAGGAACGATCCGAATATGTATCGATATACCGCAGAAATACTGATCGCAATAGCAGCAGAAAAAGGAGCCTCAGATGTGCACCTGATTGCGGGCCTGCCGCCAAAATGCCGGATTGACGGCCAGATCCGCAGCCTGACAGACGAACCCCTGTCTTACGAGGACTGCGAGGAGCTTGGAAGACAGCTGGCAGGGGAACATGTCAGAAGGATAGACCAGATCGGCCAGCTGGATTTTTCCGCAACGCTTGCAGGACGGCGCATCCGGATCAATCTGTTTCGCCAGAAGGGTGCGCTTTCCGCTGCGCTGCGCCTGTTAAGCAATACCATCCCAAGACTAAAGGAGCTGGGACTGCCGGATGCCGTGCGCCAGTTTTCACACTGGAATAAGGGCATTGTTCTGGTGACCGGTGAAACCGGAAGCGGAAAGTCCACTACCCTGGCAGCCATTCTGGATCAGATCAACCAGACAAGACCCGTCCACATCATCACCCTGGAAGACCCGATCGAGTACGTGTATACCCCGCAGCGCGCCATCATCAACCAGCGTGAGGTGGGCGTGGATGTAGAAGACTATGAGCATGGGCTTTACGCATCCCTGCGGGAAGACCCGGATGTGATCCTGATCGGTGAGATGCGGACGCCGGAAACCATCGAGACCGCGCTGGTGGCTGCAGAAACCGGGCACCTGGTTTTTTCTACCCTTCATACAAACTCCGCAGTCGACAGCATCGACCGGATTGTAGGAGTGTTCCCGGAAAATAAGCAGCCGCAGATCCGTCTGCAGCTGTCCATGACATTGAAAGCAGTTCTGGCACAGCAGCTGGTACCGCGTGCCGAAGGGAAGGGGCGCGTGGCAGCCTGCGAGCTTATGATGATCACGACTCCAATCCGGAATCTGATCCGGGACGGCCGCACTCCGCAGATGCAGAGCTATCTGTTGTCCGGAGCAAAGGATGGTTCTGTTACGATGGACCATTCCCTGCTTGAGCTGGCTCAGCGCGGCGTGATCATGCCGGAGACTGCAATGGAATCTGCGTATGATCCGGCCGAGCTGCAAAAGAGCTTTTTGTTACGCTAAAATAAGTTATGAAATTAAAAACAAATAATTTGTCATAAAAGACAGCGTATTTGTCACAATTTGATGTATTTTATTTAGTACAATAACGCTTCAGAAATAAGTGTTTCTTTACAATGAAATAGTAAGGTGATAAAATCAGAATGAAAATCTGAAAGGCTATTAAGAATTTCTTCATAACCTTGTAAGACATGCGCTTGGAGGTTGAGATATGCCGACTTTTTCATATCGGGCACTCGGCAGAGACGGAAAGGAAGTCCGCGGTGTGCTCCAGGCAGAAACAGAAACGGCTGCCGCAACCAGGGTCCGGGACAGCTATCCGGTACTGCTAAGCATCAGCCGCGAGGCTGAAAAGAAAAAACAAACAAGCCTGCTGCAGATGGAAATTGGTAATAAGCAGATCAGAACCAAGGATTTATCCATTCTCTGTTCTCAGTTTGCCATCACGCTTCGCTCAGGAATGTCCATATCCCGTTCCATGCAGATGCTGGCTGGACAGTGTGGTGATAAACGTCTGCGCAGGGTCATGGCGGAAGCAGCCACAGAGGTCGCTGCAGGAAGCACCGTGGCGGCAGCTCTGGAGAAGCACCGGGAACGCTTTCCGCTTACCTTTATCGAGACGATCCGGGCAGGCGAACAGTCCGGTACCCTGGACCAGTCCTTTGAACGGCTGCACAAATACTATGACAAGGCTTATAAGACTACAGAGAAAATCAAAAGTGCTCTCACCTACCCCATGTTTGTCATTGCGATCGCGGTAGTGGTCGTCATCATTGTTATGGCCAAGGTAGTCCCGACGCTGGCTAATGTATTTGAGGATCTGGGAGGAAAGCTTCCGCTTATGACCCGGATGCTCATCGGCGCGTCAGACTTCTTCGCTGCGTGGTGGCTGGTCATGATCGCGTTCTGGGCTGTCTTTATTTTTGCATTCCGCATGTACACAAAGACACCGGACGGAAAAATCCGGAAGGCCAAAATAGCGTTATCACTGCCGTTAGTGGACATCATCAACCAGATGAACGCCGCAGCGCAGTTTGCCAATACCATGTCCGTTCTTCTGGCAGCAGGCATCACACTGGACCAGGCCGTGGAAACCACAGCCAAGGTCATGGATAACGCGTTGTTCCGGGACGAGGTCCAGACTATGCGCGGAACCATTGAGCAAGGCCGTACCCTGACAGACTGTCTGAAGGGCAGGAAGTATTTTCCACAGACCATGATCGATATGTGCGCGGTAGGAGAAGAAACCGGTGAGCTGGAGGATACGTTAGAGAATGTAGCGGATTACTACACCAACGAAGCCGATTTCCGGATTCAGAGACTCCTGGCCATGCTGGAGCCGACGCTGCTGATCCTGCTGTCCATCTTCGCGGGATTCATTGTGGTGTCGATCTACCTTCCGATTTTCACCATGTATGATCTGATGTGATGAAAAACGGTATGCAACACGATTGAAACGAAGGCTCCCCTTCGATCAATAATAAAAACTTTTACAAAAGGAGACTCAAAACATGAAAAGCTTATTCAAAAAGATTCGTGGAAACAAAAAAGGCTTTACCCTGGCAGAGCTGCTGGTAGTAGTAGCAATCGTGGGTATTCTGGTTGCAATCTCTATTCCGGTGTTTACAGCACAGCTTGGTAAAGCAAGAAGAGCAACTAACAACGCAAACTTAAGAGCAGCAAAAGCAGCTGCAGTGGCTGAGTACTTAAGTGATGAAGGCACAAGAGGTACTACACCCAGCTATTACAAGTATGAGGTTGAGGCAGGTGTGGTTTCTAAAAGCGATGCAGATAAGTGCACTGGAACTGCAGTAGTTGTAAATACTGATGCTGTAAGTAATGAAAAGATTTACAAAGAAATTTATGTGAAAGTTACACCAGCAGGTAAGGATGTGGTAACAGATTCTGTTGACTTATATCCGGTTACACCGACCAAATAATAGAAACCACATACAGTGGACGAGAGGATGGGGTTTCCCATCCTTTCTTTGCTATATGGAAGAAAATGAGCCAGTGGGAGGAGCTTTTTATGATAAAAAACAGAAAAAATCAGGCATTTACCTTATCTGAACTCCTCGTAGTGGTTGCCATCGTCGGTATCCTGGTGGCGATCAGCATTCCGGTTTTTGCTTCTCAGCGCGAGAAGGCGAGACGTGCAGTGGACATGGATACAGCCAGGAAAATCAAGTCAGCACTGGTTTTGGCCTATAACAACGAAGAAATTCAGGTTCCCAAAACCACCAGCTCCAACGGATATGGTACCTGGGTCATGCTTTGCAACGGCACAACAGAATATGCGCCTCAGGCTTACCGCGACAACGGAAAAACGGTAAAAGGCATGTGGTGCGGTGCCAATAAAGGCGTTACCGTCCACGGCCATACCGTGGATCATGACTGGACCTATAACAAGGATGTGGAAAATATCCTGAAGGCATATGGCCTGGATGCAGTGGCCTTGCGCACGCACAGCAACGGAGATAAAAACGGCTGGGACTGGATCATCATTGAGGTTGGCTACAACGAAAAGGGCGAATTCATCAGCAGAATGTATTCCGGTTATAAAAATCAGAATGGCGCTGCGGGACAGGAAAAGAATCCGTCAAATCTTGAAAAAATGTTATACAAAACAGCTTCATAATTTAGGAGAACATCATGCTACATATCAGTTTGGGCCTTACAGCCTACATCCTCTGTATCACTTTCTTTCTGGGCTGTTGCCTGGGAAGCTTTGCGGACTGCCTGGCCATGCGCCTGTTATCGGGAGAGTCGGCCTTTGCCGGACGTTCCCACTGCGACAGCTGCGGTCATGTTTTGGGTGCGCCGGACCTGGTGCCTTTGTTCTCCTGGCTTTTTTTAAAGGGCAGATGCCGCTACTGCGGCGCAAAGGTTCCGGCAGAGTGCTTTTTCACCGAGCTGCTTGCGGGAATTGGCTGCTGCATGGTAGTTTATCGTTTTGACTTGTCCGTCATGAGTCTGCGGGGCATTCTTCTCGGTCTGATCCTTCTGACCATGGCCCTGACCGATCTTCATGGCTGGATCATTCCGGACCGGCTGCAGATAGCAGGCTGTCTGGTGTTTCTGGTGACGGCCTTCTTTTTGCCGGAACCGGTGTCCCATATACTGCGCGGTTTGCTTTTCGGAACGGTGCTTGGCGGCGGAATGCTGCTTTTATCCCTTCTGTTTGACCGGCTGACCGGAAAGGAAAGCCTTGGCGGCGGGGATATCAAATTGTTTTTTATGACCGGGCTTTATTTGAATTCAGCCTGGGAGCTTTTGTTCTATCTGATCTTAAGCTGTCTGCTTGGACTCGGGTTCGCGGCACTGCGCAAATCGCAGCGGCTTCCCTTTGGCCCTTCCATCGCGGCGGCGTGCTTTATCATGACCCTCTATGGAAATGTGATCACCCGTTGGTATACGGGACTGTTTTAAACGGAGTATTGTGCACACGATGAAAAATTGTCTGGGAATTGAAATTGGACATTATCGCATTAAAATTGCATATATGGAGCGGGGCGAGCTGAAGAAATATGTGTCGGTCCGCCTGGATAATGATACGCTTACAGATATGAAATTATATGCGGAGTTTATACAGGATATATTGCGCGAAAATAACATTCACTGCAAAAATGTGGTGTTTGCGCTGCGTCAGGATGATACCTATGTAAAACGCTGCAGGCTGCCACTGATGACAACAGACCAGCTGAAGCTGAACCTTCCCTATGAGTTCCACGACTATATCGGAGAGGAGCTGGGGGCGTATCAGTTTGACTATGCAGTGATCGAGCGGACGGAGGAGCAGCTGGATCTTCTGGCGGCTGCCTGCAGGAAAGAACTTTGCGGACAGTTTAAGAAGCTGGCCAAATTGTCGCGTTTGAAGCTGGTAGGACTTGTTCCTTCTGTGGTAGGTCTGGAGCGGATTCTGGAGCATATGCAGAACGGGGAGCGGGATAAGGATTTCGCGGTGGTTGACCTTGGAACAAAGGCACTGCGCGTGCATTTTTTCCGAAAAGGGATTTATGACATTACCCGCACCATGGAACCGGGCTGTGAGGAGATCGAACGGCTGCACCGGGGCGATAAGACAAAACTGGATGAGCTGGATATGGATGCGGAAGATGCATTCTGGACAACACAGAGTGAGGAGGCGATCGACAGGCACCTGCGGGACCGTTATCAGAGCATTGCGGTACAGATTATGCGTGTCCTGAACTTCTATAGCTTCAACAATGCGGATAATACCATCGACACGCTTTATTACTGTGGAGGAGGCGCACGATACCAGGCTCTGATCAGTGAGCTGGCGGAAACTGTGGAAATTCCGGTAAAAAGCATAGGCGGGCTTCTTTCTGAGGCGGAGGAAGAAAATAACCCGGAATGGGTAGACAGTCCGCAGACGGTTGGCGTACTGCTTGGTTAAGGAGGTATATCGTGGCTGATTTAAAAACTATCGCGAATATCCAGATTGGCGGTCCGAAATACCCGAGCAAAAAGCGGATCAATCTGTATCAGCGTGAATTTAAGAAACGTGTGATCGCGGCGCAGCTCTCTGCGTTTGCGGTATTTCTGGTTTTCTTATATGGCTTTGTCCAGGTGGGCATCGTCATGCCGCTTCAGGAGGCAGAGCGCGCGGAGCAGGACTATCAGCGCATGGAGCAGCAGCTGGCTGCCATGAAGCTGGCAAACAGCGTCATGCCGGAGGTGCAGGAGGCATATGCCCACTACGGCAGTGCCTGGCAAAATGAGAGGGAGCGCCAGATCCCGGACCGGCTGAAAATCACGGCGCTCATAAAGGACCGGGTATTCCCGCTCTGCAAACACATTCCGGCTGTCTCGATCGTGGATGACCATGTGGAGTTCCTTTGTGAGCTGGAGCGCGGAAGCATGCTTCCGGAGCTGGTAAGACAGCTTGAGGCGGATGAGTCTGTCCGCTATGTGACGGCATCGCTGGAAGCATCGGATGATGCGAACACTGCCGCTGTATTTAGCACGAAGCTGGCACTCAGTAAAAGGGTGGTGGCACATGTGACGGTTTACTTTAAAGTTCCTGGAGAGAGTGGGGAAGAAAACGGATGAGATCCTTAATGCAATATGTACTGACAAGAACACAGAAGCTGGCTCTTGTGATCCTTGCGCTGCTGGTGCTGCTGGCCGGCTGGTATGTGGGAATTTACACGCCGATCCAGGACCGCATCCGGGCAGCTGATACAGCCGGGCTGGAGGATGAGATAGCCCTGGAGCAGATGAAAGCCTCCAAGATCAAGGCCATGCAGGCTGAGATTGACGAAAACCGGGCCTCCGGCGCGCCGGTCGTTCCTTCCTATAACAATTTCAAGCAAGAGCTGGAACAGCTCAATGAGGTATACGGCCGTGCCTATGAGTTTTCCTTTACCTTCTCGGAGCCGGAGGTGGATGGAACCGGTGTACGCCGCAACATTGCTGTGTACTGTGAGGCAGAAAATTACGATGCGGCAGCAGAGCTGATGCGTCAGATCCTGCAGGGACCGTACCGCAGCATGATCCATGACGTCAGCATAAACAGTATGGCAAGAGCACTTCCGAATCAGATGGCTGACCTTAAGAAAGGGCGTGTATCCCTTTCCTTCAATATGACCTACTATGAGACCACCGTAGGAGCGGACAGCCTGGAGGGATTGCCGGTCGAGGAGACACAGCAGGCACAGGCAGACGGACTTGCGAATTCGGATCTGTCAGATCTGCAGCGCTCTGATCTGGAAACCGCTGCAGAGGCAGCACTTGGAGAATAAAGCATGAAGAGGGCAGGCAGACAATCTGGTGGGCAGCAAAAGCGCCGTCCACGTGTTTATACAGTGCTTGGCAGTGAAACAGGCGCAAGCCTGCTGGCCGCGATCCTGTTTTTTGTACTGTGCGGAGTCGGAGCATCGGTCATTCTGGCAGCGGCCTCTGCCTCTGCCGGGAAGATGCAGCGACTTCCCGAAACAGACCAGAAGCGCTTTGCGGTGGAATCGGCAGCCACGTTTTTGCGGGATGAGATGAGGGACAGCAAAAATAAGATCACGATCACGGATGTGAAGGTAGAGGACAGCAGAGAAAATAAGCCAACAGCCTATCCGACCCTGACCTATCTGTATTCCGACAAAACGGCATTGGATCCTGCCCGGAATATGATCGATGCCTGCGTGGTGGAGCTGTACCGTACCCTGCAGCAGGATGAGGAAAACGCGCCGCAGCAGGAGAAAGCAGAAAAGGATTTTCTGATGTCGGTCAGGAAAAAGGGCAGCACACAGTATTACGATCAGCTTGAGACACGGGTGAAGCTGACGATGGATTCGGACTATCATATCACAGCCGTTCTTTCTGATACACAGACAGCTGATGCGAAGAAAGAGGACCGCTGTGAGCGGAAGCTGACCATTCCGGCAAAGACAGAGACTGAGGAAACCGTGGAGGAAAAGGATTACGAAAGAACGGGACCGGATGGAGATGTGGAGGAGGAGTGGACGATCACGACCACGACCCGCGTTACGACCATCTGCTGGGAACGGGGCCTGATCGAGCGGACACATCCGGATGGGGACTAGCATCCGGAAAAATCGGGCGGACACATCCGGATGGAGACTGGCATCCGGAAAACAGGAGGTGAAGCCGATGCGGCAGCATTTATTCCGGATATATCGTGAAAAATTACAGTCCCGCAGGGCAGAAACCCTGGCGGAGCTCTTAGTTTCAGTACTGGTGATCGTTCTTGCGCTTACCATGTTTGCCTCGGCCCTCATGGCGGCGAGGAGGATGCTGGCAAATGGAGATCAGATCATAAACCGGTATTATGCCGGACGGAACCGGCTGGAGCTGGAGGAATCTGCGGATACAGATCCCGGCGCTTATAAAACGAAGGCCGACCTCATCTTCCGGCTGGAAGAAGGTGCAAATAATAAAGTGACCGGCTTCGCGCACAGGGATGGGACCATGAATGTGGGAGAGTATCCGGTCAGTCTGTATTCCGGCCAGGATCCGGACGATGCAGATGAGAAAACGCAGAAGACAGAAAGCGAGTATCGTTACAGCAGGCAGTAAGGACAGAAAAATATGGAGCAGAACGCATGAAAAGGCAGTGGTACCAGGCAGTGAAAAACAAAATAGCGCAGCGCTGTGTCCGCTCCCGGGCAGGTATGACCCTGACGGAGATGCTGGCGGCAGTGCTGATTCTTGCCATGTCTGCGGTGGCGGTTGCCGGCGGTGTTGCTGCAGTAAAAAATGCGTACCGCAAAACCACGGAAAAAGCCGAGGCGCAGCAGGTACTTGCCACCACGGTGGAGCTGATTACCGATGTTTTGTCCGAGGCGCAGCAGGTGAGGTCAGGCGGAGACTGCGGTCCTGAATTTTTCAGCGGCGAGACCGGAGACTGGATGCGCCTTTCTGTTATGCCATATCAGGCAGCCGGTGGAGCACAGGCTTCCAATGGAGCACAGGTCTCCAATGAAGACCAGATCTCCAATGAAGACCGGGCCGGCATCTGCAAAGAGTATCTGAGTGACGGCACAAAGGTGCCGCTTCTCTCGGATGGCGCCATGGGCGGACTGTTCTGTACAAGCTTTGATGTGGATCAATACCGGTATACGGACAGCTGCTTTATACTGGAGGATATCAACGTCTATTACAAGCGCGATGTCGCAAATGCGGACCGTGAGCCGGCGGCACATCTGGACAAGCTGGTTGTGCGCGCGGTGAATCTGGAAGGACAGGATGAGTAAAAATGCTTTCCCGGAGGAGAAAGAGATGGAATACAGATCATATACAAAAAAACACAGGAGCGGAGCGTTTACACTGGCGGAATTTCTGGTGGTCATTGCAATCACCTTGATTCTTGCCGGTGTTTCTTTTGTTGCGGCGATCCGCTATCAGAGCAGTCTGCGGCGCATGGAGATGGACCGCACCGCGAAGGAAATTTTCCTGGCAGCCCAGAATAATCTGAGCCTGGCAAAATCCGGCGGGGTCATGGAGCGCCTTCTGCATCAGTATGATGGGAATGACACGGAGAGCAAAAACGCTGCTTCGGAAACGGAATCAAATGCTTTCACGGACAAGATCGGGATTGCGCTGACTGCAATTACCGGAAGCACCGGAGCAGATGCAGCTGATCTGTATTGTATTTTGTATCAGCCAGGCGAAGGTGCAGGCAATATAACGGAGGGGATCCGGGAGCGTCTGCTTCCCTTTGGATCTATTGATGAGACAGTCCGCACGGACGGCAGCTATCTGATCGTCTATGCCCCCGGGACAGGAGCTGTCCGGGAAGTCTGGTACTCTGACTGCTATATCTTTCAGGGAACCGCGGCGGAATTTTCAGAGCTGTCCGGGCTTACAGGAGATCCCAAAAAACGTGAGCGTTTCTATGGGGAAGCAGTCGGATATTATGCAGGAGCCTCTCTGACTGAGCCGGAAAAGAAAGATCCGGAGCAGGTGGAAATGAAGGTTACCGTTTATAATAAAGATGTTTTATATGCGGAAGTAGAGACTCCGTCAGGTGCGAACGAATTAAAGCTGTGGGTTGAGGGTGCGGCGAGCGGAGCAAAGGGCTGGATCGATTTAAACAGCTTTACGCAGGATGAGCGTGTACTTACGAAGGGAGCCGGCAGTGTCTATGATGTGATCCTGGATGATATTTCCATTCAGGGCGCGCGCTTTGCGGATTTGAGAGGTGATATGAGATCGGACCATGGAGGAAATGACATTGCGCTGATCCCGGGAGAAGATATCCGCATTTACGCGGAAGCAGTGACCGAAAGCGGCAATACGGCAGCCAGTCCGGTGTGTCAGACAAACAGCCTGTTTCAGAAGGTTGCTAACGGCAAAATCGTGGTTTCCAATATCCGGCACCTGGAAAATCTGGACAGGCGGGTTTCGGATTTCCATCCGGCAGCAAATGAGCAGAAGCTGGGACTGAGTTCTCCGGCAGAACAGCCGGGCGCATATGTGGTGTCACAAAGCGAAGATATGTCCTGGACAGATTACCGGAGTGCCGTCGTGCGTGAAATTCACAGCAGCCATGCATCGGCGGTCCAGGCGGCTGATAACATCCCTGTTTACTACAAAATATACAAGAAACAGGGAGAGGTTCTGACGGAGGAGTGGACCGGGACAGCTCCGGGCTGTTATGCACCGCTGGAGCCGGAATTTGATCTGGTCTATGAGGGAAATGGCAAAAAGATCAGTGAGCTTGTCGTAAATACACCGGGGGCAGGCGGCTGCTTTGGAACCGTATCGAAGAATCTGACGGTGACCGATTTAAAGCTGGTGCATCCGGTGATCACCGCAGCTGACAATGCCGGAGGGCTGGTCGGATGCGGAAGAAAGGAGACAGATGCACCATCCCTTGAAATTTCCGTGGAAAATGTGCTGGTGCAGTATCCGGTGATCATCTCAAAGGGCGGCGGTACCGTATTGGAACCGGCAGATGCCGGAGCTTTGGTCGGAGCGTTCCGGGGAACAGCGCTGACTGTGAAATCTGTTATGGCGGCAAACACCTATCGTTTCGGAGTGACGGAGCCTTCTTCGGTAGATCAGACCCGGCCGGACCAGGCCGAAGCATTTAAGATTGAGGCTAAAGCAGGAGCGGCAGGCGGCCTGATCGGCTCTGCCACCGGCAATGTGACCTTGTCAGGCTGTGCGGCATCGGTTTATGTGGAGGCGCAGTCCTTTGCCGGAGGACTCGCCGCAAAGGTGAATACACCGGACAATGGGGTTGCGCAGGTTCTGATCCAGAACTGCTATGTGGCCGGGCATACCGGAAATCAGGAATGCCTGACGGAGTTGTATCCGGGGACAGAGGGCTTCAACACGGCAAAGGGACGTTATAATATTGTCTCCACCCGGGGGCTTGCCGGAGGACTTGCGGCAGTCCTGCCGGAAGGCAGCGCTGTGAAGCGAAGCTACGTGACAGCATCTGTCTGGTCCGGAGGAATGTATGCCCCGGACGAAGCAGACGTGACTGCTTTTGTAACAAAATACGGGAACATGAGCATGGATGATGGCGTAGCTGGAAAGAAAGCATCCGATTTTTCGTATTGCTATACCTCATCAGTGGTAAGCGGCGGAGAAAATGCCGGTACGGTAAAGGGAAAACAGATCCTGGAGTACTCAAATCCCGATCAGCTTGAGAACTATTTTGCTGAGAATGCTTCCTTTAGTAAAAAGCAGGCATTCCCATATGACACAACACAGGAAAGCACCTACCCCATGCCGACCGTCCTCCAGCTGATGCAGGAGGATCCGGAAACCAGCAGTGCCATCCGTAATGACACCGGTGAAGGCAGTATCCGCACCAGGCAGGTCTTTAAATTTGCGCGTGTGCATGTGGGAGACTGGTTCAAGGTTCAGGCACAGCCATCCGGAGAACTGAAAGTACATAATGGCAATGAGCTGTGGGTGGATTATGTGACAGACATGCCGGCAGGGACAGAACCGAAGTATCTGATTTTCTCTGTTTACGGGGAATCCAGCGGGCTTTCAACCTATGTTATTTTAAAAATCGGCGAAAACCCGGACGATTTCAAATATTACGGAAGCAGCAATCCATCGGAGATCCTGGAATTAAGAGAGAATCCGGATAACAGCGCCATCAAATGGAAATGGGATTATAAGGGTTCCGTTCCCGGAGGAGATCACCGCTTTGCCATCAGTAAAGCAGGGGCATCGCAGCTGCAGGTCCGTTTTGTCCTGGACAGCAAGGAATTTCTGCAGATGGGCTATCAAAACCTGCGGAATGGCTTTTGGGCCGGTGAGGATGCAACGGTAACGGTCAGCGAAGCAAATGTGATCCCGGCTCCCTCGGATCCCGGCAGCATTACGGTAAACAGCTATTTCGGGGAGCTTCACGAGCATACCGCAGAGGTTTTTAGTGCCAGACATCTGATCAATCTGAGCTTTTATAACAGGGAGCAATTCCAGATTACGACTGTAGAGCAGACAGATAATATTCTCTGGAGGAAGGATGAGGATCCGGATGCTCAGGTTCTTGCGGAAACTGCGCCATATTGCGATGAGCTGGAAGAACGGTATCCGGGTGAGCCGGTTCAGGTTTTTCATGACTATGACAGTCAGGGCTATACCGAAGCCGGCAGCTTCAAGTGTATCGAGAATCCGGATCTTACATTATATAATGGCAACCATCATACCATCGCGGGACTGAACATTGGAATCCAGAAGCATTATAAACAGCAATGGGGCAATGCATCCGCATTTATTTTATCCAACACGCATCTGAAGGTTCAGGATCTGAATATGAAGAATCTGCAGGTAAAGGGCAATGGAACTGCAGCCGGGATTTTGGCATTTGCAAAGGGAAATTCCGCAAAAGACACCTATGTGCGTTTAGAGAATATACGCATTTACGGAGACGATATGTGTATCACCGCCACGAACGGTGACAATGGTGATGTTGGTGGTGCAGTAGCATCTGCGGATGTGGAAGAGCTGGAACTGGATCATGTGTATGTGTACGGAAAGAATGCCCTGATCAACAAAATATATGAATATAACGGAAAAACGGTCGGAGGCCTGATCGGCCATGCCAGAATCGGAAAAAGCATGAAGATCCGGCAGTCTGTTTTTTCAGGATTTCTGGATGGCAGATATGTCAGTGATGCAACGGGAGGCCTGATTGCTCACCTTGAGATTGCCTATGGTCCGGACCAGAAGGCAGAAGCAGAGATCACAGAATGCTATGTTGCAGGCAGAAACCAGTCTTATGCCAGTGCTGCAGAAGCAGACCCGCTGACAGGCGGAGCAAGTATTACAGGCCAGCGGCCGGTGGGAGGTCTGGTAGGCTGGCTGCAGGGACCTGTGGCAATCTCCAACTCCTTCAGCACAGCGAGTATATACGATATAGGAAAAGGCTGGAAAGGCGGAGTCGGAGGCCTGGTCGGTAAGGCTGATAAAGATTCAGATGTGCAGCTGACCGATTGCTATTTTGCGGGAAAACTGCTTGGGGTATCCGAAAACAGTGACGGAAATAAGTCAGCGGGAACTCTGCCCGGAGCTTCCGATAACGACGGCCCTGTTATAACCTATCCATGTGACCCTGCTTTACAGGGCCGGACTTATCCATACAAGCTCTGGACCACCGAAAACGGCGTAAAGACCTATCGCGGTGACTGGATCCAGTAACCGGTAAGCGCAAAATGGTGAAACAAAAAGAAACAAAAAGAAAAACATATGAAAATATGAAACATAAAAACGGGGAAGAGCGAACCGACTGCATGGAAATGAAACAGACTGCAGGAAAAGAGAACGTCTGAAGTATGAAAAAAACGCGGTAAAAAGGTGCACAATACCTGCAAAAAGAAAAAAACAGCCGGATGCGCCAGGTTGGCATATACCTTGCTTATTATATGGTCAGAACATAAATGCAAAAAAATATCAGTGCATTTAAGGAAAAAGGAGGGTATTTGATATGGCAACAAAACCAGTGATTGGTGTGCTTCTTGGAGATGCTGCCGGTGTTGGTCCGGAGCTTGTGGCAAAGTGCGCAGCAGAAGGATTTTATGAGCAGTACTGTAAGCCGATCGTGATCGGAGATCTCCGGGTGCTGGAGCGTGCGCTTGAGGTGATCGGGGCAAAGGATAAGGTGAAACTTCAGGTAATATCCGAGGTAGAAGAGGCAGACTGGGAGAAGGGCCTTCCGGTGCTGGATCAGAAAAATGTAGATCCGGAGGAGGTTCCGTTTGGAGTTAAGACTGTAGTAAGCGGTAAGGCATGCCTGGATATGCTGAAGCTTGGCGTGGAATTATGGCAGGCAGGCAAGATTGGCGGCTATGTCTTTGGTCCGTTAAATAAAGCCGGCATGCATGATGCAGGACTGACCCTGGAGAGTGAGCATCATTATCTTGCAAAGCTTCTGGGACACACAGATCCGTTTGGCGAAATCAATGTGACCAACGGTCTTTACACGACCAGAACCACGAGCCACATTCCGATTTCCCAGGTAAGTGCAGATCTGCGTGAAAATGACGGACTTCGCATTAAGCGGGCAATCCGTCTTTCCTATAAGACCTTGACTGGAGCAGGAATTGAGAATCCGAGGATCGGCGTTGCTGCGCTGAATCCGCATTGCGGTGAGAATGGGGACTGCGGACGCGAGGAAATTGATGTCATCCGTCCGGCTATCGAGTGGGCACAGAAGGAAGGCATCAATGCTACCGGTCCATATCCGTCTGATATCGTGTTCCACAAGGCTCTGGTTAAGAAGGAGTTTGACGGCGTGGTTACCATGTACCACGATCAGGGCCAGATCGCGCTGAAGCTGATTGGTTTCGAGGGAGGTATTACCGTTGCAGGCGGCTTCCCAATCCCGATTGTTACCTGCGGACATGGAACTGCTTATGACATTGCAGGAAAAGGTGTGGTGACAACGGCATCGTTTGAGAATGCTGTAAAACAGTGTGCTACCATGGCAGCTGTTGCAGCAAAATAACAAAGCCATCCGGTGAAATTTTGTATTGCATATAGGAAGGGGACTCCGAAAGGGGTTCTTTTTCTTTGTTTCAATGAAACGATGCGCATTAAAATGAAACGACATGAAACGCAATAAAGGAAATGGAAACATAATTGAGAAAAAAGAAACAGATCAGGACAAAGTGATGAGTGAAAAAGAAGAAACAGGGTGCCAAATTGGACAAAATCACAATGGAATTTGGCACTTTGAACAATGTTTTACAAAAAATAGCCCAAATAACAGCGACATGGCACAAGCCTTGCTTTCTATATGCTTATCAGGACATCCGAAGCAGGATGTGAGTAAGAGGAGGTAGAACAAGGTGAAAAGGTTTGGTTCAAAACAGCTGATTCCGATCGCAATGGCACTGATGGGAGTGGTGTTTGCAGTGGTTGGATTTACGCAGCTGGGGTTCTGGGACAAGGAACCGAAAGCGGGATTTTTCCCCAGCATCATTGCTGTGGTCATGGTGATTTCCAGTGTGGCCGCATTCTTCCAGACACTGAAAGAAGAGGATAAACCACAGTACAACAAAAATGAGCTTCTGGTTATCGCAGGCGGCGCAGGTGTGATTGCGGGAAGCTTCATCATTGGCATGATCCCGATGATCTTTCTGTATGTGCTCTTCTGGCTTCTGGTGATTGAGAAAGGAACCCCGATCCTGCACATCATCATCATTGAAGCGATCGTGGCAGTCATTGTGCTGGGGGTTTTTGCCGGATGGCTGCAGGTTCAGTTCCCATGGGGACTGTTTGAAAACTTTATGTAGGGAGGAAACGGAATATGCAAAACTTTTCCATGCTGATCCAGGGCTTTGGCACAGCACTGACTCCGATGAACATTGGAGTATGTATGCTTGGCGCAGTCCTTGGACTGATTGTTGGCGCAATGCCAGGCATTGGTTCTCTGGCCGGTGTCGCACTGCTTTTGCCGCTGACATACAAGTTTAATCCGGCAACGGCAATCATCATGCTGGGCGCCCTGTACTATTCCAATATGTACGGCGGAAGCTTCAGCGCAATTCTTTTAAACATCCCGGGTGATTCTCCTGCGGTATGCACCACTCTGGACGGTTACCCGATGGCAACAAAGAGAAAGAGACCAGGACAGGCACTTTTAACCGCAAACATGGCATCCTGCATCGGTGGTACCATCGGCATGTTTATCCTGACTTTTATGGGACCAGGCCTTGCAAACCTGGGACTGAAATTTGGTCCGTCCGAGATGACAGCGATCCTGCTGATCGCCATGACATCCATCAGCTGGCTGGTCGGAGAAAATCCCATCAAGGGTGTAGTCATTACCTGTTTTGGAATTCTGCTTGCAAGCATGGGCATGGATACCCTGTCCGGCGCTCCGCGCTATGAGTTTGGAAGCATGCATCTGCTCGGCGGAATTCCGTTTACTCCGTTTGTCATTGGTGCGGTTGGCTTTGCGCAGGTCATCAAGCTGATCAACGACCGTGATTCTGACAATGAGAAGCGTGCCGGTTCTGCAAAGAATGAGATGAAGCTTTCCATCCGCGGTTCCATGCTGACCGGACATGATTTTAAGAGACTGCTCCCGCCGGCGGTTCGTTCTGGACTGATGGGAACCTTCATCGGCGTTCTTCCGGGAGCGGGTGCAACCACAGGATCCTTCATGGGCTATGCTGTCCAGAAAAAGTTTAAGAGTGAGGAGCCTCTTGGTACCGGCGCGATTGAGGGTATTGCGGCAGCAGAGGCAGCAAACAATGCAGCGGCTGCAGGCGCCTTTGCACCGCTTCTGGCACTGGGAATTCCGGGATCCGGAACCGGCGCTGTTTTATTAGGCGGTCTGATGATGTGGGGCTTATCTCCGGGCCCGCTCCTGTTTGAGAACGAGCCGGAGTTCTGCTGGGGCCTGATTGCGTCTCTGTATCTGGCAAACGTTTTTACCTTACTGGTTGCGATCTGTATTATTCCGTTCTTGATCCAGATTCTGTCCGTACCGGTAAAATACATGATCCCGATCATCACGGTAGTCTGCATCGTAGGCGCCTATAGCACCAGCAATTCCATGTATGGTGTTATTGTAATGTTTTTGTCCGGCATTGTGGGATATCTTTTAAACAAGAACAATTTCCCGTCAGCTCCGATGCTGTTATCCTTTGTACTGGCACCGCTTCTGGAGAACAACATGCGTAAGGCATTTATGCTTTCCGGCGGAAGCTTAAGCATTTTCTTTACAAGACCGATCACCTGTGTGCTGATGATCATTTTCTTTGCGATTATTCTTGCTTCAGCCCTGCGCCCGGTTCTGACCAGAAAGAAAGGCGTGGCAGCCTGAAAAAACAAAAACTGTGAAAATAAAAAATGGAGGGTTTATATTATGAAAAAGAGACTTTTAGCAGGTATCATGGCAGGCGTTATGGCAGCATCCGTACTGGTGACCGGCTGCGGCGGCAGCAAGGATGTGAAGGATGGAACCTTTACTCCGACTAAAACGATCCAGTGGATGTGTACATCCAGCGCCGGCGGCGGATCGGATATTTTTACCCGTAAGATCAGTGATATTATGACTGCCCAGAATCTTGTCAATGGCCAGACTATCGTAGTGACAAACAAGACAGACGGTTCCGGTGAGATAGGACGTAATGAAGTGGCAGGTCTGAAAAAGAATGCGGATTATCAGCTTCTGACCTTCAACAGCGGCGATCTGATGCCGATGGTGACCAATACCAAGAACCGTTCCTCTAATTTCCGTATTCTTGCGGTTATGGCAGTGGACAAGCAGCTCTTATTCAAGGGAAAAGACGCAAAATACGATACCTTTGCAGATGTCATTGACGCAGTAAAGGCAGGCAATAAGGTAGTGATCGGAGGCTCAAAGGGTGATGACATCGCTACCTATCAGGCATTGATCGCAGAACTGGGAGTATCCGAAGATCAGCTGACTTATATTACCTATGATTCTACCGGTGACGCGATCACAGCGGCATTAGGCGGACATGTGGAGTTTGTGATCGCAAAACCTGCAGCAGCCTCTGAATATGTAGAGGCCGGTTCCCTGATCCCGATCCTGGCACTGGCGAATGAGCGTTATACCGGCAATCTGGCAGATGCTCCGACCTTAAGTGAAGTGGGAGATTACAACAATGTAGAGGTTCCGGTATGGCGTGGTGTTGCAGCTCCGGCAGCCATGAGTGATGAGGCTGCAGCTTACTGGAGCGAGGTACTCGGAAGCGTATCAGAGACGGATGCATGGAAGAATGAGTACATTGACGCAAATAAGCTGATCGCAGACTACATGGATACCACAGCAGCAACGGAATACGTGACCAAGTATGAGGCTGACTATATGGCTGAAAATGGATTAAAGTAACATGGACTTTTGAGAATACTGATAAAATACGAAGCTGTCTCACTAATGTGCGACAGCTTCGTGTTTATATCCATTATAATTCAATGAATTTTTGCATTTCCTTCTATATACAAGTCAAACTGATGCAAGGATCAGCTTTGTTTTGGCCCGGATCCTTGTTTTTATTTCTTCCGATACATCGGTATCAGTAATCAGATAGGAAAAATCTTCCCATTTTGCATATTCCATAATAGCTCCAGAAGAGAATTTCTGGCTGTCACAGAGGAGGACGGCATTTTGCGTATTATTGATTGCCGCCGTTTTGATAGGGATATCATCGTAATCTTTGCAGGTGGCGCCGTCATGGTATAGCATGCCGTTTGTGCCCATAAAAGCAAAGTCGGTTTTAAAATGGGCCAGGGATTCTACCGTATAAGGCCCCTTCACTGTTAAGGCTCCTTTTTTCACAAAACCATTGGCCAAAAATGCGATGTTTGAGGTTTTGGAGGTGATCAAGTCGGCAATGGGCAGAGATGTGGTGATGACAGTTACCTGGTCCTTCTGTACAAGCAGCTTTGCGAGGGAAAAGGAGGTGCTTCCGCCGTCCAGGAAGATGACAGAACCGTTTGGTATCATGTGGATGGCTGTCTCCGCAATGCTGTTTTTCTTCATGCTGTTGAGCTGGCTGCGGATCGTGACAGGGGCCTCTATATAGGAGGGGGAGATTTTTGCAAATCCATGGCCCTTTTCGACCAGGCCTAGCTTCTCCAGATGGAGCAGATCCTTCCGGATCGTTTCCGAGGTGGTTTGGAATAACTCCATCAGCTCTTTTGTTTTCACAACCTCTTGTTCTTTTAAAAGATCCATGATCTTTGCCTGACGTTCTTTGCTGTTTCTGTTCATAAAAAATCCTCCAAAACGCAAATTCTTTATTTGTGAAATGTAATATGTAAAATTGCATAAAAGATGAAAAACCATAAAATATAGAAGTATTATAGCGGCAGAAAGCCCGGGAAGTCAAGAGGATTTTTGGTGGAAATTTAAAAAACGCAATTATGAATGCAAAATATTGAGTGAAAAAACGCAATTATAGGCAATAATCGAAATAAAATCGTTAAAATCACAATGAAATAACAGTTTACAAATGCGAAAACTTAAAATATAATAAAAATTGCAACAAATAAATTGCAAATCAAACAATAATGGTGCGAATAGGAGGGGGATTATGATTACTTACTGTAGGGTAGATGACCGGGTTGTTCATGGACAGACCATTACCACTCTCATCAGAAGAAATCCATGCAATGGAATATTGATTGTGGACGATGGGATCGCAGAGAACGAAATGTTGAAGAAGATTTACAAAAATGTGGTTCCGCCAGACATCAAGGTTTTGGCCTTTACGGTGGAGAAGGCATTGGTAAAGCTTCCGGAGGCAGAGCGGTCTGAAAAGAACTATTTTGTCATCTTCAAAAACGTCCGCACGGTCGGAAAGCTTCTAGATGCCGGATATAAAATGCCGCCGGTCATTGAGGTTGGGCCCACCAGCTCCAAAGCAGGAGGAGAGAACATTATGCGCGGCCTGTATCTGGAGAGAGATGAGATGGAGATCTACAGCCGCCTGACGGATCTGGGAGTGGAGGTGGGAATGCAGCCCATTTTCACTCATCCAAAGGAGTACTGGGCAGATTTGAGAAAGAAATACGGTCTATAAAGGAGGAACGAGGTATGTTTTTTATACAGTCATTTATTGTAGCGATTTTATGCTGGTTGGCATCCAATACAACGCCCTGCTATGGCTTTACGATTGGGCTTTACACATTGGGGAGACCGCTGGTAGGAGGGTTTATCTGCGGTATTATCTTTGGGGATATCCAGACGGGAATCCTGTTAGGCTGTGCGCTCCAGGTAGTCTATCTGGCTCTGGTAACACCGGGAGGTGCGTTCCCTGTAGACATCGGCTTTATTTCCTATCCCGCTATTGCTATCGCCCTTGTCTCTAAGATGGATGCAGGTACTGCAGTGGCGGTAGGATCTACCATTGGGGTTATCGGAACATTTGCAATTACGTTTTTCAGAACCTTTGCGTCTGTTTTTAACCACATGGAGGACGAGAAGATTGAACAGCTGGATTATCCAGGGATTACAAGGACCTTTATCGTCTATCCCCAGATCATGGGCTTTTGCCTGAGGGCTGTTCCTGCATTTCTGGTAGTGTATGTTGGTTCGGAGATCGTTGGCAATTTCATTGATTCTCTTCCGGCTTTCATCACCACAGGGCTTATGGCTCTGGGCGGCATTCTCCCGGTTGTAGGTGTGTGCGCGCTTCTCACCCAAAGCGTGAGAAATAAGTGGTTCCTCCTGTTTTTCTTATTTGGATTCTGCGGAATCGTTTTTATGGGACTGAACATTATTGGCCTGACGATTGTTGGTGGGGTGATCGCCTTCTTATACTACAGGACAGGAAATACCGTGCTGGCAGCGGGGAACGTTGAAATAGCAGATGATGAGGAGGTGCTGTAATGTCGAAGGAAAAATTGAGCAAAAAAGAGTTAAATACGTTATATCATCGTTATATGATGTGGTACAACGCGGGCAGCAGCTATGAGCGGTATCACGGTATGGGGTATGGATATGCGCTGATCCCCTTGTTTAAGAAATATTATGACCGTCAGGGGCAGATCGAGGGCCTGCAGAGGCATACGGATATGCACAATACGGAAATGCAGGTGGGAAGTCTTATTTTCGGTATTACCACAGGCCTGGAGGAGCAGAAAGCACTGGGAAAGGATGTGGATGATGAGCTGATTAAGACGACAAAAATCGGTCTTATGGGGCCGGTAGCAGGCATTGGCGACGCTATGGTGCAGGGAGTAATGATCCCGATCCTGTTGTCCATAGGCGTTGCATTGGCCCAGGGAGGAAACCCGCTGGGACCGATTTTCTATATGATTGCCTATCCGCTGATTATATTCCTTGGCTGCAGGTTCCTGTTTAATACCGGTTATCACCTGGGAATTGACGCAGTGAATCTGTTTCTGGGAGAGACCGCAAAGAGGATTACGGAAGCGATCACTCTGCTGGGAGTGATCCTGATGGGAGGAATTGCTGCAAGCTATATAAAGTTTACTACAAAGTTAGTCATCCCCCGCGGTGAGGATGTGGTAGAGGTCCAGTCCATTCTGGATAGCATCTTTCCAAAGCTGATACCGCTGCTTCTGGTATTTGCCGTATATGGGATCATGTCAAAGAAGAAAGTGTCAACTGTCAGGATGATCTTGCTTCTGATGTTATTTACCTTTGTATTAGCATTTTTCCATATTATTTAGGAAAGGGATGGGTTATGGTCAAAGTTATATTGGTATCTCATGGACGGTTTGCGGCAGCAATCAAAGATTCCTGTGAGATGGTCATAGGGAAACAGGAGTATATAAGGGCAGTATGCTTAGATGAACAGCAGGGGATTGAGAGCTTCAAGGAGGAATTTGCGGCGGCCCTGGCAGAACTGGAAAAGGAGGATACCGTTCTGTGCATCAGCGATATCTTTTTTGGAAGTCCCTTTAACGGAGCTGTGGAAATCCTGGAAGGGAGCAAAGGCGCTTTTTCCTATAAGATTATGACAGGCTTAAACCTTCCAATGC
>OODK01000482.1_pt1 | contig 36097 bp, 9 predicted proteins | sample 1671371 | NCBI WGS metagenome assembly OODK01 (sample SAMN06348150, study PRJEB24527) | human gut metagenome | biome: human gut; feature: ankylosing spondylitis patient; material: feces | host: Homo sapiens | place: China | collected 2015-10 | reverse complement strand
TTTGATCTCCTTCGGCGCGTAGCGCCTGTAGTTTCGGGTCATCAGGAAAAACAGGATAATGGTGATCATGGAAATCACCAGCTCTACCTTCACGGCGATTCCTCCTGTGATAAAATCATACAGATAAACGGCTGTCTCCGCAACTGCCATCCATTTTGCCTTGACCGGAAGCACAAAAAACAGATAAAACTGCGCATCCGGGTTGATGATGCAGAAGGCCAGGAACAGAGAAGCGTTCAAAAATCCGGTGGATAACAGCCAGTACTGATGAAATACCAGGTAGCCCACAAAGGATGCCGCAATCTGTGCCAGCACTCCCATAAAGAAGAATACGTTGAAGCGGAAAGAGCCCCAGACATATTCCAGTGTCTGTCCCAGATTATAATATAGAAATAACGCGATCAGTCCATAAAAGATCTGGGTGAAGCTAAAAGAGCCAAAGGCCGGCGGATAGATCAGAAAAGTGACCAGGCGCCAGATCTGTCCATGCAGGATCATACCCACATTCAGGCTCAAATAGTTATAGTAGATCATGGGATCTAGCATCCACACGATCAGGCCGACCGCATAAAGAATGGTGATGTAATACATCAGATTGCGGATCGCGTATTTCTGATACTTTCGTTCAAAATCCGAAAAAAATTTCATGCAGTTTCCTTCCTTATAAAATATCATCAGAACAGGTTCCGTTTTGCAAAGATCCACGCTACCGCGCAAGTCAGGATCACGGAAAGTACGATGACGATGACGAATCCATAGGGATTCGTTGCAAACGGCATACTGCTGCTCAAGACATTCATGCCGTAAAAGCTGGACACCATGGTCGGGATCGACATGACGATGGTGATGGTAGCCAGAAACTTCATGACGATATTCAGGTTGTTCGAAATAACCGATGCAAACGCATCCATGGTTCCGCTTAAAATGCCGCTATAGATGTTGGCCATCTCGATGGCCTGCTTGTTCTCGATGATGACATCATCGAGGAGGTCTGTGTCTTCCGGATACTTCTTGATCTTCTCACTCTTTAAGAGCTTCTCCAGCACCACCTCATTGGAACGAAGGGAGGTAGTAAAGTACACAAGGCTCTTCTGCAGCTCCAGGATCTCGATGAGCTCCTGGTTTCGTGGAGATTTGTAAAGTTCTTTTTCTACAATATCACTCTTTTTATCAATAATACGCAGATACTGCAGGTAAAGGGACGCATTCTTGTACAGGATCTGAAGAATAAAGCGTGTCTTCATATAAGTAAAGAAGTCACGGACTCTTCCATCCATAAATGCGTTCAGGACCGGAGTTTCCTCCAGGCACACGGTAATGATGATGGTGTCAGACATGATAATGCCCATAGGGATGGTTACATACCAGTCTTTTTCGTTTCGTTCCTCGATCACAGGGATATCCACGAGGATCAGGCTGTAGTGATCTTCAATTTCAATACGGGACCGTTCTTCCTCATCCAGAGGTGCCCGGACATGATCCGGGTCGATCTCATAACGTTCCGCGATCTCGAGGATCTCCGTCGCTGTCGGGTTGGTTAATGCAATCCAGCAGCCAGCTTCTGCTTCATCGATCTGATGGATCGCGCCATCTTCCGTTTTAAATATGCGTATCATGCGTCTTTGGTTCCTTTCCCCTGTTTCGGCTATCTTATTATAAATTCTGAGTTCCTGTTTGTCAAATCTATTGACCGTTCTTTTTCACTTCTGACAGAAGTTATACAATTTCTTAACTAATTTTTTACGCTTCTATAAATTGTAATATGGAAGATTTTATGTTAAACTCTGCACTGTACACTGAGAGAGTGTGTGTTTTTAGATAAGGAGGCAGGGGTTTTCCCCGCATCAAATGAATTTATTACATAATAATACCCTAGGAATCGATATTGGTTCAACAACCGTTAAAATCGCAGTATTAGACAGTGAACAGCATATCTTATTTACCGACTACGAGCGCCACTATGCTAACATTCAGGAGACGCTCGCTCTTTTATTATCAAAGGCAAAAGAAAAGCTCGGTGAGATGACTGTTTCCCCAAGCATCACCGGCTCCGGCGGACTGACACTTTCCGGACACTTAAACGTGCCCTTCACCCAGGAGGTCGTAGCCGTTGCTACTGCCCTTCAGGATTATGCCCCGCAGACCGATGTGGCCATTGAGCTTGGCGGTGAAGATGCCAAGATCATTTACTTTACAGGAGGCATCGACCAGCGCATGAACGGAATCTGCGCGGGCGGCACAGGTTCTTTCATTGACCAGATGGCCTCCCTCTTACAGACGGATGCAGCCGGTCTGAACGAATATGCCAAAAATTACCAGATGATCTACCCGATTGCAGCCCGCTGCGGCGTTTTCGCAAAATCCGATATCCAGCCGCTCATCAATGAAGGAGCTACAAGGGAAGATCTGTCCGCATCCATTTTCCAGGCGGTGGTCAACCAGACCATCAGCGGTCTGGCCTGCGGCAAGCCGATCCGCGGCACCGTGGCATTTCTTGGCGGCCCGCTCCACTTTTTACCGGAGCTTCGCCATGCCTTCATCCGCACCCTGAACCTGGATGCCGATCACATTGTCGCACCGGATCATTCTCATCTGTTTGCTGCCATCGGCGCAGCCATGAACGCAGACGAGAAGGTGACCGTATCCTTAAGCGATATGATCAGCCGCCTCACCTCCGGCATCAAGATGGAGTTTGAAGTCAAGCGTATGGATCCGCTCTTTGCATCCCAGGAAGATTATGACGCATTCCAGGCCCGTCATGCACAGCATCAGGTGAAAAAAGGTGACTTATCCACCTACAGCGGCAGCTGCTACCTGGGCATTGATGCCGGTTCCACCACCACCAAGGTGGCTTTGGTCGGCGAAGACGGAAGCCTGCTTTACAGCTTTTACGACAACAATAACGGAAGCACCATTGCCACCGCCATCCGGGCTATTTCCGAGATTAAGGAAAAACTGCCAGAGACCGCTCATATTGCCTGGTCCTGCTCCACCGGATACGGTGAGGCCCTGTTAAAATCCGCCCTGATGTTAGACGAGGGCGAGGTGGAGACCATCTCCCACTACTACGCAGCTGCATTCTTTGAACCGGATGTAGACTGTATTCTGGACATTGGCGGCCAGGACATGAAGTGCATCCGCATCAAAGACCATACCGTAGACAGCGTCCAGTTAAACGAGGCCTGCTCTTCGGGCTGCGGCTCCTTCATCGAGACCTTCGCAAAGTCCTTAAACTATTCTGTCATCGACTTTGCGAAAGAAGCTCTCTTTGCAAAGAATCCGACTGACCTGGGCACCCGCTGTACCGTATTCATGAACTCCAACGTCAAACAGGCCCAGAAGGAAGGGGCTACCGTTGCGGATATCTCCGCCGGTCTTGCGTACTCCGTCATCAAAAATGCGCTGTTTAAGGTTATCAAGATCACCAGCGCATCCGACCTGGGCAAACACGTTGTGGTTCAGGGCGGTACCTTCTACAATGATGCTGTTCTGCGAAGCTTTGAGAAAATCGCAGGCTGCGAGGCCGTCCGCCCGGACATTGCCGGTATCATGGGTGCATTTGGAGCCGCTCTCATCGCGAGAGAACGCTGCAATCCGCAGAAGGGCACTTCCATGCTGTCCCTTGACCGGATTCTTTCCTTAAAATATGAAACCTCCATGGCACGCTGCAAGGGCTGCACCAACCACTGTGTCCTCACTATCAACCGGTTTGACGGCGGACGTCAGTTCGTCAGCGGCAACCGCTGCGAGCGCGGCCTTGGAAAAGAAAAGGCCAAAAAAGAGATTCCGAACCTGTTTGACTACAAGTATCACCGCATGTTCGACTATGAGCCCCTTCCGGCAGATGAAGCCGAACGCGGTACCATCGGTATCCCGCGGGTCCTGAACATGTACGAGAATTTCCCATTCTGGGCTACTTTCTTAAAGGAACTGAAATTCCGTGTGATCCTGTCCCCGCAGTCCACCAGAAAGATCTACGAGCTGGGCATCGAGTCCATCCCGAGTGAATCTGAGTGCTACCCGGCCAAGCTGGTGCACGGTCATATTTCCTGGCTCATCCGTCAGGGTGTACGCGATATCTTCTATCCGTGTATCCCCTACGAGCGCAACGAAACTCCGCAGGCAGGCAACCACTACAACTGCCCGATGGTCACCTCTTACGCCGAGAACATCAAAAACAATGTGGAAGAGCTCACTGAGTTTGATGTCCACTTCATGAATCCGTTCTTCGCCTTCACCAACGAGGAAGTGCTGACAAAACAGCTCATCGTAGAATTTGGCAAAGAATATGATATCTCCTCTGTCGAAGTGCAGAAGGCAGCACACGCTGCATGGGAGGAGCTTCTGGCATCCCGCCGCGACATGGAAAAAAAAGGAGAGGAAACCATCGCCTGGTTAAAGGAGCATCAGCGTCACGGCATCGTGCTGGCCGGCCGGCCTTACCATGTAGACCCGGAAATCAACCACGGTATCCCGGAGCTCATCACCTCCTACGGTTTTGCGGTTCTTACCGAGGATTCCATCTCCCACCTGGCTGACGCAGAGCGCCCGCTCATCGTTACCGACCAGTGGATGTACCACTCCAGACTCTACCGCGCCGCAACCTATGTGAAGAACAGCGAATGCCTGGATCTGATCCAGCTTAACTCCTTCGGCTGCGGCCTGGATGCCGTCACCACCGACCAGGTACATGATATCCTGACCGGTTCCGGCAAAATTTATACCGTATTAAAGATTGATGAGGTCAATAACCTGGGCGCGGCAAGAATCCGTATCCGTTCCCTTATCGCAGCCTTAAAGGTGCGCCAGCAGAAGCATTTCGAGCGCAAAGTTGTATCCAGCGCTTACAACCGTGTCATCTTTACCAAGAAGATGAAGAAGGACTACACCCTGCTCTGCCCGCAGATGTCTCCCATCCACTTTGAACTGATCGAACCGGCTATCCGAGCCTTCGGCTACAAGATTGAGGTTCTGAAAAATGACAGTAAAAGTGCCGTAGATGTGGGCCTGCAGTATGTCAACAATGACGCCTGCTACCCGTCCCTGATCGTCATTGGCCAGATCATGGATGCACTATTATCCGGCAAATATGACTTAGACCATACAGCCGTCTTCATGAGCCAGACCGGCGGCGGCTGCCGTGCCTCCAACTATATCGGATTTATCCGCCGTGCACTGGACAAGGCAGGCATGCCGCAGGTTCCGGTCATCTCCGTCAATGCCAACGGCATGGAGACGAATCCGGGCTTTACCTTCACCCCAAGCCTGATCACCAAGGCTATGCAGGGCGTAGTTTACGGCGATATCTTCATGCGCGTGCTCTACGCAACACGTCCTTACGAAAAAGTGCCGGGCTCCGCAAACGCGCTGCATGAAAAGTGGAAGGCACGCTGCATCAAGAGTCTCTCCACCCGTTCTGCAAATATGATGGAGTTCGGACGAAACATTAAAGGAATCATCCACGATTTTGATGAACTGCCACGTTTAGACGTGAAGAAACCGAAGGTCGGCATTGTCGGTGAGATTCTGGTTAAGTTCTCCCCACTGGCCAACAACCACATCGTGGACCTGCTGGAATCCGAAGGAGCCGAAGCTGTGATGCCGGATCTGATGGACTTCTTACTTTACTGCTTCTACAACAGCAACTTCAAAGCAGACCATCTTGGCGGCAAGCGCTCCACTGCCCGCCTGTGCAATTTAGGAATCTCCTTACTGGAATACTTCCGCAAGACTGCACGAAAAGAACTGGAAGCCAGCAAGAACTTCACCCCGCCGTCCCGCATCTGGGAACTGGCAGATATGGCAAAGCATTATGTATCCCTGGGCAACCAGACCGGTGAAGGCTGGTTTTTAACAGGCGAAATGCTGGAGCTGATTCACAGCGGTGTCAAAAATATCGTCTGCACCCAGCCGTTCGGATGTCTGCCGAACCACATCGTAGGAAAAGGCGTCATCAAAGAACTGCGCGCATCTCATCCGGAAGCCAACATCATCGCAGTCGATTACGACCCTGGTGCCAGCGAAGTAAACCAGTTAAACCGGATCAAGCTGATGCTGGCCACAGCGCAGAAACAGCTGCTCGCGGAAAATGACAAAGCGATTTCATAAAAATAGCAATTATAGGACGGAACTAATAAAGGTCCGGAAGAGAACGAGACCGCCTTCCTCTATTTTCACATATCCTTGTTTGCATCTTGATATGCTGAAAATCCCGGAAGGCGGTCTCATTCATTTCCTATTGTATTGGCTCCGCTACAAAAGACATGGACTACAACCCATATTCACTCTGCCATAAAATAAAACACTGCCAGAACATTACTATTCCCAAACAGTTACAGCTGCGGGGATAAAATTTTCAGCAGTTCTTCCCTGGTGAGGCTGCCGATGGAAACCTGCTCCCCGGATATAATCTGGTCTGCCAGATCCTGCTTCTGCTCCTGAAGCTTTAAGATATTTTCCTCTACGGTATCTTTCATGATCAGCTTAAATACCGATACCTGTTTTTCCTGACCGATGCGGTGTGCGCGGTCGGTTGCCTGGTTCTGGGCTGCCACGTTCCACCACGGATCGTAATGGATGACAACATCGGCAGCAGTTAAATTCAATCCGGTTCCTCCGGCCTTTAAGGAAATGAGAAAGACCGGTGTATCATCAGTCTGAAATGCTCCGGCCATGCGGATACGCTCTTCCTTCGGGGTTGCCCCCGTCAGTTCATGGAAGGTGATACCCTCTTTCTTTAAGCGTGCTCCGATCAGTTCTAACATGGATGTAAACTGGGAAAACAACAGAATCTTGTGTCCGCCTGCGATACCACCCGTGATCAGCTCCATACAGGTATCGAGTTTTGCAGAACCGCCTTTATAACGGTCAAAGCACAGTGACGGATCACAACAGATCTGGCGCAGCCTGGTGAGCTCTGCCAGCACCTGGATACGCTCGCTTCCATAGGTATCGCCGCTCATCTGCTCCAGTTCTTCCTTTAATGCCAGCGCATGAGCCGTATAGAGCTGCTTCTGCTCATCCTCTGCCATAGAATAAACCACAGTTTCCAGCTTGTCCGGAAGATCTTTTAAGACATCCTTCTTTAAACGCCGCAGAACAAAGGGCCCGGTAAGGCGCCGCAGACTCTCCAATGCATACGTATCTCCGTCTTTGACAATGGGTGCTTCAAACTGCCTGCGGAAGTGGGAATAGGTGAATAAAAATCCCGGCATCAGGTAATCGAAAATGCTCCACAGCTCCGCCAGACGGTTTTCAATCGGCGTACCTGTCAGCGCGCAGCGGGTCTGAGCCTTGATCAGCTTCACTGACTTGGCGCTCTGGGTCAGCGGGTTCTTGATATACTGCGCCTCATCAATGACCTGAAAACGGAACTGGAATGGTTCATAGCAGGTGATATCGCGCTTTAGCAGATCGTAGGAAGTGATGAGGATCTGAGGGTGGCGGATTACTGCTGTTTTCAAGGCTGCTTGCGTAGTTTCCATTCCTGTTTGCACTGCAATGCGCAGAATCTCTTCCCGCTCCGGCGCAGTGCCGGTCACAGTCTGCACCGTGAGTCCCGGCGCAAACCGTTTCAGCTCATTCTCCCAGTTGTAAACCAGGGATGCCGGACAGATGATCAGGGACTGAGACTCCGGATGCTCCTGGGCCTCGGCCTGCAAAAGCGCAATGATCTGGATCGTCTTTCCAAGTCCCATATCGTCTGCCAGAATTCCGCCAAAGCCATTCACATCCAGAGTCTTTAACCATCGGTAACCAGTTTTCTGGTAACCGCGCAGCACCTGCACAAGAGACGCCGGAACCACATAGTCACTGTCCTCCACTGACTTCATACCGCGGACCACCGCCCGAAACAGATTATCCCGGTAAAAGGTAATGCCGCTGCCCTCTTTTAACACACTGTCTAAATAAAGAGCACGGTAGACCGGAACCTTGACAGTGCCGGATAACAATTCTTCCCGCCCAATACCAAGACTGTCTGTCATACGGGCTACCGTCATCAGCCCGTTTTCACCGACATCTAAAAATTCTCCGTTCTTTAAGCGATAATACCTCTTCTTCGGATCGTAGCCGGCCAGGATATCTAATAGCTCGCTCCGGCTCATACCCTCTGCATCCACGTTCAGTTCCAGCCATCTTCCCGATGTCTGAATGCCTACCTTCACCTGCGGTGACGGCAACACGCGGATCTTTCTCGCCGCATCTGTTATCAGGACCTGCCCCAGGGAGATGAATTCTTCCATTCCCTCCGAAAGCAGGCGGTACAATGCTTCCTCGTCATTTCGGATCACCAGATATTCCGACTCGCCATCCCGGTACTGGAAATACCGGGTAATCACCTGACTGATCTTAAACTCCCCCGGCACGTCACGGCAGATGATCCGCGGCACCTTGTCATCATTGAGGGGCGAGAAAGAAAAATCGCCGTAGGACAAAAGCGGTTTCATGGTAATCTCGTCCGGTCCGGAACTGTCAAAGGAGAATTGCGCTTTCAGCTCCTTCGGTCGGTAGCTTTCCAGGTCTACATCGTGGACGGCAAGCTCCGCGTAGGGAAGGATTTTCTGCAGCACACGCTCATAAAACAGCGGAATATCACGCTCCTGAATGTCCAGGGTGTGGCTCTTTTTATCTTTCAGCACCTGCTCTAAAAACACGCCAAGTTCCCGAGATTCATTCTCATCAAGACACACCAGGCTTGTATCGTTGCCCACATACCAGCCCCGCTCTCCGGGAATGCCAAAGAGCTCCTGGTCTACGGAAACGGCAATACCGTCGCGTCCTGCCCGGCAAATCTGTATCGGAAGGCGCATGCAGTCCTGCTTCACCTGCACCGTGCAGTGGGTTCCGTCACCGAACTCCACCTCCAGATTCCGGTTCTCCATCAGCTGAAAGAAACGGTCCCGGTTGGCCCGGTTTAAATTCAGGGTGCGAAGTCCCTGCATGGTGACAAAGGAGCTTTTCCGAAACTGCTCAAAATGCTCCTGATAGACCTGCACCAGCTCCAGCAGCAAGGTGCAAAGCTCCCTGTCCTCCTCCGCAAAAGCGTTCAGGCTGTGATGAAAGGTCAGCTGCTTTCCGTAGGATACGCTGGCCCCCGTACGCACAGCCTCAGCAAAGGCCATCAGGTCCTTTATAATATAAAAACGATCCCGACCCAGTTTGAATTCCAGACTGGCAGAACCGTTTTTTAACATCAGGCGCGGCACCAGCCGAATTTCTGTCTCTTCAGCATCTTCAATGATCTTTGCCACTTCCCGGTTGGTATACTCCCGGATCATGGTACGAATTTCCTGAGACGTGGAGACAGGACGGCCGGAATGCTGCTCCTGTTCTTTTTTCCATTGTTCCCACACAAGCTTTGCGTGCGCGCACATGCCTCTGCAGGAATTTCCATTTACACAAGAACAAGAGTAGTCACGAACCTGACTACCCTTGACATATAAGCTCACCTTATATAAAGTATCTCCGTCCTGGACAGAAGCCCGGATTCCCTGCTCCCCCTTCCAGAACGTGCTGGTGGCGGACTCCGTTATCTTCATAAAGTGCCTCCTTGCGCCTATACATGCCTCAGCTCGATTCCGCTTCGCTCCATCTCGCTGCGCGGGCTTCGCCCTATAGATGCCAGCAAATCCCAAAGGCTCTGCGAGCAAGCTCACTCGCTTTCGGGATTCACTGTCCTCTGCATGTCACTGCTGTAACATCACATTCTAGATGGCGCCTCAAATCCGAGTACCTGGATGCATGCCTCCAGCACGCGTTTTACCAGAGTAATAAGGGCGATCCAGCCTGCCTGGCGCGCTTTGTCTTCCTCTGCCAGGATACGGGTATCGTGGTAGAAGCTGTTGAAGGCATTGGACAGGTCGAAAATGTACTGACAGATCTTGTGAGGTGCGGTCTCTGCGAAGGCGTTCTCCATCACATCGTTGTACTTGGACAGTTCCAGCATCAGGGTCTTCTCCGCGTCGCTGACTGCCGGAAGAATCGTCTCTGCCTTTATACCCGGATTCTGTGCCTCATACTTGCCCAGAATGGATTTGATGCGGACAATGGTGTACAGAATATACGGGCCGGTATTTCCCTCGAAGGAGATGAAACGGTCAATATCAAACACATAATCTTTGGCTGCCTGATTGGACAGGTCACCGTATTTTAAGGCTGCAAGTCCGACAATCTTTGCTGTCTCCTTGGCCTCTGCCTCGTCCATGCTGCGATTTTCCATGATACGGTTGTAAACAGCCTCATCGATATCCGCGATGAGGTGTTCCAGACGCATCACACCGCCCTCTCTGGTCTTAAACGGCTTGCCGTCTTTACCGTTCATGGTTCCGAAACCGATATGGATCATAGGAGTTTCCGGTTTTACATAACCGGCCTTCTTCGCCACACGGAATACCTGCTTAAAGTGAAGCTCCTGACGCTTGTCTGTAATGTAAACATACTTAACCGGCTGAAAATCCTTCTCACGCTGGATGATGGTTCCCAGGTCAGAGGTTGCATACAGAGCAGCTCCGTCAGACTTGCGGACGATACACGGCGGCAGCTCCTTGGAGTCGGTCGGTTCGGTGACGTCTACAACCAGAGCGCCCTGGCTCTCGTATGCCAGGCCTTTGTCCTGCAGATCCTGGATCAGCCACGGAATATACTCTTCCGCATCGCTCTCGCCTTTCCAGAGTTCGAAATGAACATCCAGGTTGTCATAGTTTCTCTTTAAATCAGCCAGGGAAACGTTCATAATGTGCTTCCAGATGGCAGTAAACGGCGGATAGCCTTTCTGAAGCTTAAAGGTAGCAGTCTGGGCGCGCTCCTTAAAAGCCTCGTCCACTTTGGACTTGCCGCTGGCGGTCGGGTAGATGTCTTCCAGCTCACTGATGGTAAATGGTGGCTCAGACGGATACTCTCCGGTGTAATTCTCATCAAAATAAACCAGATCCGGCTTACGGTCACGCAGTTCCTCGATAATGAGTCCCATCTGCAGACCCCAGTCACCCAGATGTACGTCACCAATCATATTGTAGCCTAAATATCGGCCCATGCGCTTTACGCTTTCACCAATAACAGCAGAACGCAGATGGCCGACATGCAGCGGCTTTGCCACGTTGGCTCCGCCGTAGTCCACAATGATGGTCTCACCGTGGCCTTCTTCCTCCACACCAAGCTTCTCTTCCCTGGCCATGCCGTTCATGAAATCAGCAAGATAAGCGGCATTTAAGCGGATGTTGATGAAACCAGGCATCACGGCATTGATCTCGGAAAACATGGTGTCGCCGTTTAACTTCTCTACCACCTCATTTGCAATGTCGATGGGTTTCTTTTTATAAGCCTTGGCTGCAGCCATAGCACCATTGCACTGGTACTCACATAAGTCCGGGCGGTTGGATAAGACAACCTTTGCATAAGACGCATCGTAGCCACAGGCGGTAAATGCAGACTTCATCTCGTCTGCGATCAGATCCAGAATTCTCTTCACCTTTTTCTCTCCTTTGATCTTAGTTCTTCCTTTTATCCTGATGTATTATTATACCTGATTTACGGGTAAAATGCAAGAAAAGGGATCGCACCGCACGGCACAATCCCTTTTCTGTAACAGCTGTTCACACACTATGCAGACAGCCACATCATTTTGCTGCTTCTGTTACGCGATCCACCGGCCATTCTCATCTACAGAATAGCCATCCGGAGTCTGTTCCTGACAGAACATGCTCCCTGCCGGATACTGCACGTGATCATACGGTGCGAAATAATACCATACGCCGTCAATCTGCTGCCATCCGGTGAGCATAGAGCCTTCACCCGGAAGCAGGTAGTACCAGCGTCCGCCGGATAAGATCCAGCCGGTCTGCATAATGCCTTCTTCGTTGAAGTACCACCACTTGCCGCCTCGGTACATCCAGCCGGTCTGGTATCCGCCGGTCTGTTTTGCAAACTGCCAGGTTCCTGCCTCAGTCAGGATCCAGGTTCCCTGGGTTCCGCTCACAACCGGCCGTCTGTTGCCTCCGTATGACGGGAATCCAATCTTTGTGATATTTCCGCCCTTACTTGAAATATTGTAATGGGGAGTTGCAAAGATTTTTGTGTTTCCATCCTTATCGGTAATGGTGAAGGTGTAGCGGATGAAGGTATCGTGGCCGGTTCCGCCTTCCAGGTAGAACGGAGCGCCGCTCATCCACAGATGCCAGGTGTTCTCTCCGCCCTCGGTGGAAATATCCAGCTTATGCTGATTTCCTGCTCCCATCATGCCGCTCTGGGCCTCTCCTCCATTTTTACCTGAGTAATCAAAGGTGTACTCCATGTCTTCTTCATCGTCCACCGCTCCACCCAGGATAAAGGTATCACTGCCATTTCCAGTTCGGATGATAGTCTCTGCCATAGTAGTTACTACGTTAATCCGGTTGTTTCCGCCCGGTACCAGAACAAACAGGCTGCCCGGGATCCGGCTGAACTGCAAGAGCGCACTGTTTGCGCCGCCTGCGATCTTCACACGGTTTCCGAAGAGATCAATCTGCTCATCCTCCATGGTGGTGGTCAGCTTCACGCTGCCCGGTGTAGCTAACGTAAACTGCTGTTTCTCAGAAGAACTTTCCATATCCAGGGAAATATCGGAAGTTTCACTCTCTGAGGTTGCCACATCCAGATTGCCGATCTGATCGGTTACGCGGACATTTACCTGATCCGCGCCGGAAAGCTTCGTGTTCTTTGCTTCCAGGCTTCCGCTGATATCCAGGGTTCCTCCGTCTGTGCGGATTTTCACGGTATCACCGGCCTGCAGACGGTTTTTCACACTGAGGTTTCCTTCATTATCCAGAGCCAGATTTCCGGATACCACTCCGGTCATCTCATTCACGCGGGTCTTTAAGTCTGCGTTGTCCGCTTTTACAACCAGGTGATCTGCTTTCACAGTTGTACCAGCAGATGTCAGGTTTCCGGATACTTCCAGTTCCATATCTGCTGTTGCCTCTGCCTTACTCAGATTCAGGCTTCCCTGATTCTTTAAGTAAATGTTTTCTGCCGTGAGAGCTGCATTCCTGGCCTTAGTCAGAAGCACATTGTCCTTCGCGCCGATATTTCCATCTGCCCGGAGGGAAATCTCCTCTGCTGATACATTCACGCTGTTTTCCTGATCCGGAATACCGTTTACAATATCTCCGGCAGCTGTCAGGGTGATCCGGTCAGCTGCTTTCAGACTGCCAAGCTTCAGCATGCCTTCTGCCCTACTGTCTTTTAACCAGATCTGACGGTCAGCCTCTGCATTTAAAACGCCTTCCGTCTCCGTGGTGATCCAGTGCTCTGAAGATCCGATATTTCCAATGTTTCCAGAATCATCGGCTTTCGCAGTCAGAGTAATATTGCTGCCCCGGAAGTTGGTCTGGTCTTCTTCCTCTTCTGCGAGGCCGTTTAACAGATCACCGCCGGTCACAGTAAAGGTGATGTCATTACGGTCATCCTCCGTGCCTGCTTCCACATGGCCGATGGTAAAGGTTCCATTCACATTTCCGGTAATGGTTCCGGTCGCGTAAATATTCACCTGTTTTCCAGCCGTCATATGATTCACCGTATAGTCGCCCTGTACATGGCTGGTAATGCTTCCGTTTTCTGCTTTGATACTCTCAATAGCAGTGCTGCGATCCATGCGTAAGAAAATGTCACCGTTTGCGGAACTTAACTCGGTAATCGGGAGAATTCCTTCGGTTCCGATATCGTGAAGGTTGATGCTGCCGTTGGCCTTTACGATCAGCGCATTCTGTGCCGGATCCAGACTCTTATCTACGATCAGGTTAGTGGTCAGCGCTTTTTCATCCGTTCCAACAGTATCTGCCTCCAGAACAATGTTTCTGGCAGTGACATTAGCCTCAGTGTCCGTGTCTTCCAGACCATTTTCCATAGCTCCGGCTGTCTTAATCTTCACGTCACTGCTGTCAGAAGAAACTTTCTTCAGTTTCAAAATCTTGCTGTTATCCTGGATATACACGCCTGTCATGGTTTTCACCTGCAGTTCCAGTTCAGCCTCACTTCCGTAACCTTTCACTTTCAAGTAACTGGTGTCTTCCGCGATCTGCTCTGCGATCATATCCAGTTTCTTGGTTGTTGCATGAACATCATCGTTTCCAATGCTTCCTGCAATTACCTTACCAGCTGCCTTAACCAGAATATGCTCCGGTGCAGTCAGCTGCTTCACAGTTACATTTTTCAGTGCTTCCAGCTCAATGCCCTTCTGTGCTGTCAGATGGTTTACTGTCATATCGTCCAGTACTTTCAGCCAGATACTCTCCGCTGCATCACCATCCAGTGTCGTTCCCTGTACCTTAAGCGTCCGGTCCGCGGTTCCGATGGAGCCATCCACTGCAGTCAGTTTCAGATTTTCGCCGGTCACATCTGCCTGATCTCCATCTTCAGTTCCGGTCATGCCATTTGCCGTGATCTGAATGTCGGATCCGGCTTTAACTCTGCCGATGGATAAAATTCCGCTCTCTCCTGTGTTGTCTAAGTAGATGCTTCCGTTTTCTGCGGCCGCAGTGATGGAGGTTACCTGGGTCTTTAATGGACTTTCTGCGGTTCCAATGCTGCCGTTTGTACTGGTTAAGTCAGCGTCTGCTGCGATCACAGTTGCTGCGGTGTTCTTGCCGATGATGCTGCCTGCTGTCTTAAAGACGATATTACCTGCCGCCTTTAACTGTCCCAGGTTTACATTTCCGGTCAGATCGGTCAGATAAATGCTGCTCCTATCTGACACTGCGCTGAGAGTGCTGTTTCCTGCTTCCACATTCATCACTTTATCGGTGTTTCCGATACTTCCTGTGGTTGCGTGAAGAAGTATGCTGGATGCGGTGATCGCTGCGGTAGTTCCGTCTGCTTCATTTGCAATACTTCCAGCTGTCAGGGAAACCGTACCGTTATTTCTGCTGCTTGTGATATTCTTCACATAGGCTGTGCCCTGCTGTGTTACATAGATATCACCCATGGAAATGATTTCCATATTGCCGGAAATATTAGTTCTTAAGTTCTGATCTGCCGTTCCCACTGCACTGCTCTTTAAGATCCGAAGAGCGTCTGCCTTGATGTTGATGTCTGAGTCAAGTGCCTTCACTGCCTTGTCAGTGCTGATCTCTACCACACCATCGGAAGTGATGGAGCCAATGGCCAGCTCCCGGTTCTTTGCTTCAAGATAGATTGGTCCGGTGCTGTTTGCCGCAGTGTTGAATCCCTTCGTTCCAACCGATACACGAATCGGATCTGCGGAAGTACCAAAGTTCTTTGTTATCTGAACGGACATGCCAGCCGCGCTCAGATCCACACTCTGGTTTCCTTGTCTTGTTACAGTGCCGGCCACCAGAGTCAGATCATCACCAGCAGTGATGGTTTCCGTCAGATTGATGTCCACATCCGCATTGCCAAGACCGCGGATTTCTGCATCATTCCCGGCATTGATGCTTCCAAGATCATATGTGCCGAGACTGTCATACTCGTACTCAACGGTCTTACCCTGAGTCATATCAGTTATATCCTGGGTTTTCTCAACGGATTTTACCGTTACACCAACATACTGATTCTTCGTTTCATCATAGGTAATGTAATCATATTCCTTAATTACCGTTCCAGCTTTTACTACTTCATACTTCTTTGTATCCTTGTTGTAACGAATCTGATCATACTCACCTGCATCAGAACTTCCCTCTGCTGGTTTGTAAATCAAAGTGACCTCATCATCCACTAGCCAGAAGGTCTTCGAAAGCTGATCTGTGTAAGTTCCATCAGCCAATGTTTTCAGATACCGGATTGCATCGTCGCTTCCCAGTGTCATGGTCTGCGCCTGACCATTGATCACAACTTTTACCTCACCAGTAAAGTTGCCAGCTTCATCGGTCAGATACTCCGCTGACCGATCCAGTTTCTGATAGTTCACATTTCCATCCCTATCTGTGGTTACCAGATAATACTCAAAACCAGTGGTGTCATACCGCTCTTCTACATGTTTTCCATCTGCTGCCTGATATTCGGTTGTACATGCGGAATCTGTATAATACCTGGTCTTCCACTCACCATTGGCATCTAATTCTGTTTTCTCATACAATGTCTGAGAAATTTCCTGTACTGCCCTGGTGCTTGCTGACACAATATTCAATGCAGTATTCACAGATTCTGTGGTTGTATAGGTCTGTTTTCCAGTTACCGGATCTTCAACCAGAACACCAACCAGCAGCTTCGGCAGAGCCATGATCAGGCGTACATTCCTGCAGTTAACAGACTGAATCAGAGCCTTATCTACGTTTCTGATCTTCGCTGCTGCTGCGTTTGCTGCCTTCTCTGCTTCTGCTGTCGTTGTTCCCTGGACTTCAATATAGCGTTTCAGTCCAACCTGGAGATAAACATTGCCTGCTGCATCCACAATCAGTTCCGGACGTTTCAGACTATTATCATCATTGCCCGTTACAAACAGATTCACATGAAGCGGTCTGCCATCAGTTCCTACATTTTCAGCATTTTGAATATTGAGCTTTGCTACATCCAGTTTCGCATTATCTCCAAAGTATACGCTGCCTCGCTGTCCATTGAACAGAACATTTAAGACTGCTGTGTAATAGGAGAACCATCCATCAAAGGTTACATTCTTTCCGGTATTGGTTGTAATGGTTACTTCTGGCTGATTGGTGTTATCCACCACATCATCCATCACAAACTTGGAATAATCACTGCAAAGGATGGTGTACGCGCAGCTGTCTGCATCGTACTCTGCTAAAAGATCGATATTTTTCAAAATCAGATTCTTCGCAGAGTTGTTGGTAATATTTAATCTGGTGATCACATTGTTGCTGTGAATCTTCACGGTTCCGCTTACTTTGCCATAGAGTGACTCAATCTTTAAGCTTCCGTTTGCCTTGGAACTGAAAGATTTGATGATGACATTGTCACCATTCTTCTCATAGGTTACATCGCTGTTCGCAATATTTCCATTTTCGTCAATGACAATATTTACGTCCGCATTGCTTCCATAATAGATATTACCATTTAAGATTACGTTGTTTTCAGATTTGTATTCCCCGTTTTCCTTCTTATCGGTTGCACTCTGGAGAATCTTTTCTACTACAATCTCCTCTACCCAGGTGATGACCTTCACGATTGTCTTTGTAATCCACTTGACGATCTTATTCAGAGGCCACGGAAGCTTTTTACAAATCTTTTCGGAAACCTTTTCAATGACATTCTTGGTTCTGGTAACAGTCTGTTTGATAAATTCCGTTACCGTTTCTGCCTTATACTCTGCTTTCTTTGTATAAGACACTTCGCTCTCGCTCTTTGCTGCCGCGCCAATGGCGATATCCTTTGCGTTCATGGAAGAATCACTTCCGTAAATTTCTACATTGCCATAGACTTTTGTGTTATTGGTTGCTGTAGAAATGACAGAACCAGTACCGCCTGCGGTATAGCCATAGCTGTAAGCATTGGTATAAATATCATTGGTCGAAATTGCATACAGAGTCAGTGTCTGACCTGCGTGCAGCCTTACGTTGGTGCCAGTTACTTTTGCGTTTGCTGTCACATTTACCGTCGCGTTTGGCTTAGACTGGGTATTGATGATAGAACCAGTCTCGGAATATGCCGATGCATATGCGTAAATCCGGCCGATCACTGCCTGAATATCCAGGTTTTTCGCCGCTGACAACTCTGTGCAGCTTCCAAGATTGATCAGCGAATTGATAGTCATCCTGTTCACAACATCGGTGGAAATGTGGCTGAGGCCATCTACGGTAAATTTAATTCTGCCGTAAACCTTTGCTTCTGTATTGGTACTTGTTCCAATAAATACATCTCCGGACTGTGCATTCACTGACGCATGGCTGCCGGTAATTCCATTTAAGAACTCTGCCACTGCATTGGCTGTAGTGGTTGCCTCTGCCTTTACGTTGGTTCCTGCTGCCACTCCGCCAGCTCCGCCGTAAGCGGTTAAGTTGGAAGTAATGTCTTTCGCTGACGCATAAATCTTAATATTGCCCTTATTTGCCAGAATCGCGGACGGATAAATCTTAACCCGCACATCATCGGTCACATTCTGAACTGCCTTCGCGACACCTTTGGCAATGATTGCACCTGCGATTGCAGTTGCGTAACCTTTATAAGAGTTATTGGATGCCGCGATGATCACGATTGCGTCACCATCCTGATCTGCATCGATTGCTGTCAGCTTGCTTCCGCTTCCCACTTCCGTGTAAGTCTGATTATTAACTGTGGTGTCATCGCTGACGTCATTGGCTGATCCGCCAAATGCTCCGGAAGATGCCGTCGCTGTGGTGTCTTTGTTGATGCTTGCGGCTGCCTGGATCAGGATATTCTGTGCGGTAATGGTACTTCCGGTTACTCTTGCAGTAGTCTTATTGGTAATCTTCGTGGTGATCTTAGTCAGACCGCCTGCCGCAAAGCCCGCTGCACTGTGTCCGGATGCATTGCCATTTACATCATGCTCATCCTGTGCTACTGCAGATGCCGCTCCGTTCGCTGTGATGGTACTGTTTGCAATCTCAGCTGTGGTTGTAATATCTTCTGTGATTTCCAGGTTCTGTGCAGTTCCGGCTGCCAGAAGTCCGCCTGCGGTTCCTTTGGCAGTTCCTTTTACAGTTCCGCTGTAATCTGCCAGAACGGAGACGTTTCTTGCATTGATAATGGTTGTTCCGGTGATCTGTGCAATAGTCTTGAAGGTATTTTCGATCTTCACCGTAACACCACCCACTGCCGCGCCACCAGCTGCCGCTAAGCCTGCTCCGTTACCGGTTAAACTTCCGTTGGCTTTGCTGAGTACCAGGGCGTCCTCTGTCAGTGTCAGAGTTGCATTAGTTACTTCCGCAGTTGCACTGCCGTCTACAATGATTTCCGAAGATGCACCGGAACCACTTACCAGACCACTGGCTGCTCCTGCATATGCATTGGATTCCAGATTGCCGGCTTTGCTATAAGATTCATCGTCATTTACATTAAACAATGCCCGTACTCTTATATTCTTAGCCTGAATCTTGCCGCCCGTAACAGCCGCCAGCACAACCGGTTTTACTGTCAGTCTGGCAATCGCCGCCTGAACAGATCCGCCTACTGCTGCTGACAAACCATACGCATTTGCTGTTGCAGTTAAAATACTGTGGGCCAGAATATCGTAAGTACCCTTTGATGCTGTTACATTGGCTCCACTTGCTACTTTTGTTGTACTTCCTACCTCTACAAGTGCAAGAGTCACAGATCCTGTTGCTCCATAACCTACACCTGCTGCTGTGGTGGTTGCTGTAGAGGTAATATTCTGATTTGCATTCAGTTTCACATTGCCATTGATAGATGCCAAACTGCTGCCGCTAAGTACTTCTACGATGGTTGTTCCAGTTACTTTTAATCTGGCTGCTGCCATTCCAGCGGATGCCCATCCACCAGCATAACCATCTGCTGTTGGATTTGCATTGATGATTAACCGTGCTGATACATGAACTCCGGACTTACCATTTAAAGAACCGGTGCTTCCGATCAGAACTTTCGTCGTTCCGGTCACATCCATGTAAGCTACGGCTGCGCCCAGTCCGATGACTCCAGCGGAACCTGCTGCCGCCTTAAAGGCATTGCTGGTAATCTGGTTCTCTGCGTTGATGGTTACGGTGCCACTTGCATTGATAGTTCCGTTGATCTCTGCCTGAACCGTGCCATTTAAGATTGCAATGGCTACTGAACCGCCTGCTGCCAAACCACCTCCAGATACAGAACCTGCATATGCGGTTACTGCGGTTGTGTCTGCTGCTTTGATATTGGCGTTGCCTGTTAAGGTGATCACAGTTCCAGAACCGATTCTCGCCGTTGTTGCATTGGCAGTTTCTCCTGTGAAGTAACCTGTGATATCCAGTTTCAGGCTTTCGTCAGTCAAACCATTGGCATTATTCAGAGCCTCGTTAATGCTGCTCTGGCTATTGGAACTTACGTTGTTCGTGTCATCACGCTTCATAGCCGTCTTTGCATCATCACTCTGCTTGCTGCCAACCAGAATTACCAGTACACTGCCGGATACAGCGCCGACACCTGCGGAACCTGCAACTACATAAGACGTAATGTCCCGTTTAGAGTTTGCTGTCAGATTCAGGTTCACTGCTGTAATACTGCCGTTTGTTCCAATCTCTGCCAGAACAGTGTTCTTGAAGATCAGAACTGCTGCTGCACCGCCCACAGCTGTTCCACCGCCAGATACGGTACCTGCTGTCATGTCAATGGTTACAATATCTTCTGCCTGAACGGTTAAATCACCGCTCAGATTGATGGTTACGTTGTTTCCGATTCTTGCGGTTGTATCTGCATTGGCAATGATCAGGATCAGGGATCCGCCCACTGCAGTGCTTCCGCCAGTTGCTGCTGCCACCACACCGGTGATAGTTTCTTTGGATTGTGCATTCACATTCAGAGAACCGGCTTGGATGGATGTGTCATCCAGCACTTCCGCCTTGGTATGGCTCTTGAAGATGATGCTTGCTCCTGCGCCGCCCACTGCGACTGCGCCGCCAGATACGGATGCCGCACCGGAAGTAATGTACTGCCAGTTGATGGCTTTTACATTGACTGCTGCTGTTCCTGCCTCAATAGTTCCGCCAAGCTGGCTGGTTACGGTATTCTCTGTGTAGAGAACGGATGCGCTTCCCGCGCCGCCTGCCAGGCCACCTGCTAAACTGGTTGTCAGCAAGAATACATTGTTATCGCTGACTGCCAGGACGTCAACCCCACCCGGTGCATAAACCATACCATTTAAGATGGCCTCTACAGTCTTCTTTAAATAAGTCACTACGATGGTTCCAGTTGCTCCTGCGATACCGACTGCCGCACCACCGGCTGCCGTGTCAGCCTCCGTGGAATCCATGGCGATGACTTTCACGCTGGATGCGGATGTCTTCTGTTCCCGGTTTGCTTTTACCTTCTGGTTGATCTGCGCGCCCTGTTCTACTTTTGCCCGTACTACCGTATCGGAAACAACTGTAGTAGAAGCAATGGATCCCGCTGCGCCAGTACCAGCAGAACCAGAAGCAGTGATTGCCATCAGATTATTGGTGTTAAATGCTCCGATGAGAACGCCGTACTGAGTCGCTTTCTTGCGGTTTCTCTTCCGGTCGCCATCATTGCCATCTAACTCGCCGGTATAGAAAGTAATACCTGTCGTTCCATAAGCATCTAACTGAGCCAGTTTTCCAACCAATGCCTGAACCGTATTGCTTGCTTTCACAACCGCTACACCTGCCGCGCCGCTGACAGATACTCCGGTTGCGTTGATGGCAGCATTTGCTGATCCTGCAATCACATACAGATTCTGGTTATCTTCTGCCCAGATTGCGATGCTGCCGTTTGTCGTCAGAATGGTATCTGCAGTATTGGCCTTCACCTCTGCTGTTGTCTCATTCTTTATGATGATCGTAGAAACTGCTCCGTTTACAGCACCTGTTGGTGTTGCACCAGCTGCTGCACCGGCACTGACTACGACTACCACATAGGCTTCATCGCTGATTGCCTTGATGATGATATTTCTTCCGCTGGTTAACTGTGCGCCTTCATCTACATAGGCGTTAGTCACCTTCTGGAAAGTAATGGTGTCGTTGGAGATGCCTGCACTGACTGTGCTGCTGGCTGCTATATTGCCCACCACATCCTGAATGGAAGTGGTATCCACTGCGATCACCAGAATATCACCCTGCTTATTAGCTGTAACTTTTGCCTTCTTTCCGATCCATGCTTTGGTCTCGCTGCCAAATACTAAGACATTGACAGAACCAACTACCGATACGGCTCCGCTTGCTGCTCCGCTGACTACCCAGCTGCGGATCTTCTGAGAAGATTTCGCACCTACTAAAACACCAGACTGAGCAGACTCATTGGACTTAGAAGACACATAATCGGTCGTCGTATCCTTATCATTTAAGTTCTTATAATCCTTATTTACATCAGAAGTTGTTGTGCCGTCTGCAAAGTTTACATTTCCTCTGTTTGCATTGGCAATAACGGCTGCTCCATCACCAATATAAGAATGTGTCTTGTTAGAGAAAACAATCACATTGGTAGCCACGCCAATTCCTGCTGCGCCACCGCCGCTTACGTTTCCGTTGATCACCCGGATGTCCTGAGCACTTTCTGCCAGAACGATCACGTTGCCATCTGCGTATACGCTTGCGTTCGGTGCAATATAAGCAGCTGCCTGCTCGCCAGCTTTGATGACTGTGATGGTTCCTGCCACGGATGCAGAACCAGCTACACCACCGCCGCTGGAAATGAAGTTCGGAATCTCTAAAATATTCTGTGCGTGAACTTTGACATTTCCTTTATCAGCTCTTACCGTACCGCCAAGTCTTGCCTCTGCAGTGCCGTTGATGATTGCCAGATTCATGGAGATACCAACGGATGCTGTGCCGCTTCCGCCTGCTGCTCCTGCAATTGCGTCTAACTTTGTCTTTTCTGTTGCTTCTACAGTAACATGGCCGTCTGTTGCGGTTGTGGAACCACCATCGCCAATGCCTGCATATGTCTTATCATCTACAGAAGCACTGGTAAAGTATCCGCTGATCAGAGACTTGTTCTCTTCTTTCAGTCCGTTGATGATGCTATTTGCCTCATCCACATACTGATTATTCTGGTCGCCAGCGCCAACGGTCTGACCATAACCATGATTTACTGCCGCCTGGCCACGCTTTGATGCTTCATCACTTGCTTTGTCAGAAGAATTACCGCCGCCGTTTGTATTGGCCATGTTGGCGTCGCTGTCTGTAGTTGCAGCGCCAATGGAAAGTACCAGAATACTTCCGTTGACACTTGCAGTTCCGCCTGCGCCTGCCATGACAGCTTTCGCTGTAATGCCGCGGTCTGACGCTGCCTGAACTAAGATTGCCTTTGCAAGCACTTTGCAATTGTTGCCAATCATTGCAGTTACGGTATTGCGGTAAATCGCAACTTCAATCGCTGCTCCGATTGCCGCAGTTCCGCCAACAGTTACATTACCTGTCTTCAAATTCAGACTGGTTGCATCTTCTGCTTTTACTGTGATCGTTCCATTCTCTGCATTCAGAGTACATCCGTTTCCAACGATTGCCTGTGTGGTCACATTCATGACTAACACTGCGAAGGAACCGTTCACGGCTGCTGTTCCGCCTGCGCCCGCACCAATCACCGTCATATCGATGGTTTCTTTGGATACTGCACAGATCAGAATATCGCCACTTGCTGCAATTAAGGTTGCACCTGGACGAACCTCTGCAAGAGTTTTGCCCTTGAATACGATGGTTCCCACCGATGCGCCTGCTGCCGCCGTTCCGCCGCCCTGAATGGATGTTGCGGAAAGCTGCAGGTACTGATTGGACTCTGCCTGAATGGTAATAGTTCCAGCTTTTAAGGTTCCGCCAACACTTGCGGTTGTAGTATCCTGAAGAACGATAACCGATACGGTTGCTCCTACACCGGCGGTTCCGCCTGCTGCTGCGCCAATGACATTGGCGTAAATCTGATTGTCGGAATGAGCCAGAACTACAATTGCATTTTCTGCAAAGATCTGTACTCCATCACCAATTCTTGCTGTGGTTTCTTTAATTCCTGTGTAGACAACCACTGCACCGGAGACACCTGCTGTTCCGCCGCCTGACGCCGCACCACCCGAGACACTTTCTACGGTGTCATTGGATGCGATGACATGAACGCCGGACTGCTGATGCGCTCCCTGACGGCTGCCCTGATTTATTCTGGCATTTGCATTGATAACCGCCTGGGCTTTCGCCTTTTCTACTACGGTTACTGTTGCAATGCCGACACCTGCGCTGGATCCGCCTGCTCCGGTAACTGCGATCGCGTGAATATTGGTTGTGTTGAAAGCACCAATGATGATGCCGTTGATGGTCATCTGGTTATGTTTTCCGCGTCTGGAAACCACATTGCCGCTGGTGCTGTCTGTTGTAATTGTCAGCTTGCCAAAATTACCGCTGACACTGTTCTTGCCAAGAGCATCCAGTGCAGCGCCAATTCCTGCTTCTGCCCATGTTCTGTGAGTATCCGTAATCACAATCACACCTGCGCCAACACCTGCGCTTCCAGCGCTGATTGCTGCAGAACCTGCTCCGGAGAGGATGGTCTGCTCTGCTTCTGCGGTTACCTGGATACTGCCATCTGCAGAAATCACAGTTCCTGATGCGTCTGCGTTCTCATTGTTGCTGTCTGGAGTTCCGATCAGCGCGAATACGTTCTGTTTTGCTACAATCACTGCTACAGAACCATTCACTGCCGCACTGGAACCACCGGCAGCTCCGATCACCAGATCTATCAGAGTATCATCACTCTTTGCAGAAACGATCACGTTGCCGCTATTGCTGGTGGTAATCTTTGTTCCCTTGCCAACACCTGCGTAAATCAGTCCCTGATATACGATAGTATCGATGGAAGCTCCAACAGCTGCACCACTGGTAGATAATCCCAGGCTGCCAACGATATCAATGATATCGGTACTGCCCAGAGCAATGATCTGTACATCGCCGTTGGCATTGATCACGGAATTCTTACCAACCGCTGCCTTCACCGTGTCCCCGACAACTACCACTGCTGCAGAACCGGTTACCGTTGTTCCGCCTGCGGATACGCCGCCGCTGATGACGATGTTGATAAACTTCTTATCTGATGCTGCCTTTACTGTTACATTGTTTCCATAAATCGTTGCATGGTCACCAATCAGTGCCTGAGTCTTTCCATCTGCAATCACATCTGCATTGGAAAGTCCAACTGCTGCACCGCTTGCAGAACCGGCAAATCCGCCTGCCAGAACCACGTTGATCATGGAATCTTTCGCTGATACAGTTACATTGCCGCGGCTATTTGCGTTACCGATCTGTGTATAATCGCCAATCTTCGCCATAACATCGTTACTGATGACGATGACGCCGATGGAACCGGATACGGATGCACTCTTGCCGCCGCCTAAACCAATGACAAAAATATAATTCTTTTCTGCTGCATCTGCACTTACGGTCAATCCGCCAGGAGCGATAATCTTTGCATGATCACTGCTGCTTCCGCCTGCGATCTCTGCCAGAACGTTCTTTAAGAATACGTTCACCTGTACAGAACCGCCGACACCGGATTTTCCGCTGCTGATTGCCGCGCCGCCGGAAACGATCACGATGACAGTCTTGCTGTTTGCAGTTACAGACATCGCATTGACGTTATAAGTTCCGATTCCAGCTCTTGCAACGGTACTGCCCTTGATCACATTGACTGCCGGGCTGACTGCTGCTGCCACACCATTGCTTCCAGCTGCCGCGCCATTGACAATCACTGCCACGATGGTCTCTTCGCTGTCTGCACTTACGGTTAAGTTTCCGCCAGCCGTAATGTTTGCGCCATTGCCAATCTGTGTCAGAGTATTGGTATTGACCACGATCACGCTGACAGAAGCACCGATTCCGTGTCCGCCAGATGCCGCGATACCGCCGGTAATTCCGGTATAGCCAAGTCTGGATGCTGCAGTTACTTTTACGTTACCCTTCGTTTTAATGGTTGCGTTTTTGCCAATCTCTGCGGTTACGCTGTTTCCATTTACGAAAATGTTAACAACACCTTCTCCCGCAGCCTGTGTTCCATTGCCTGACTTGGAAGAAGAAGCCGCTGCTGCTACCAGAATCGAAGTCAGATCCAGTTCACCGGATGCGCTGATGGTCACATCACCATTCCATGATCCGCCATTTGCTCCTGTCACTGTGGAACCATCACCGAGGCCTGCATTCACCTTCGAATTGTGAATGATGGTATTGATGCCAACACCGGCACTCTTGCTGCCGCCATATGCCACGGAACCTGCGATGGTCACTGCATTTACTTTGGAAGCTGCTTTGACGGTCAGACCATCGGTCAGAATCAAAGTTACATTCTTGCCAACCAGTGCTGCCACATAATCATTGATCACCAGAACCGTAAAGGAACCTGCTCCGGTAAATTTTGTATTTTCTGTAGAAGCTGCGCCACCGACTGCTTCCAGGTAGTAGTTATTATTGGAAAGAAGATTCCAGAGATCCTTTACTACACTGGCAAGATCAGATAATTTCAGGTCTTCAGAACTCTGTGCATCATCGGTTGTATTGATCTCAACCTTGCCATCTTTGATCTGGGTGGAGCCAGTTTTGATCACGCCGTTGATCTTGATGTTTCCGCCAATATCATCAGCCTTGGCACTTACCTGCTGTTTCTCTGCCTTGACCAGAAGACTCTTTGCTGTGATCTGCGCATTGTCACCGATCTCTGCAGTTGTCTTGTTGTTCACATAGATCATGGCGTAAGCGCCACCGACTCCTGCCTTGGAATCAGAGTTTCCATTGGAACCACTGGTCTTTCCGCTGCCATTCTGCTCGTTGAACCGGCTGTCTGTTAAGGATGCGCCCCATGCCCGGGCTGCCAGTTTACTCTGCTCAATGGCTTCTACGGTCATGTTTCCGTTCGAATAAATGATTACGTCATTTCCAACACTAGCGTTTGTCTCCGCATTGGATACAATTACAGCTACCGCGCCTGCTACTGCAAAGCCTCCGCTTCCGCCGCTTCCTGCACCGGCGATAGCTTCCGCACCAAGTCTGGTCTTGTAATCATCATCCATGTTATGTCTGGTAACTGCCTGAATCAGGATCTCACCAACCGATGTTCCGCTGGTTCCAAGATTACCAGTCAGCTGTGCCACTGTCTTGCTGTTATTGATGATAACTGCCACGCCCAGAGCAATCGAATTCTTTTTAGAAACGGCCGCTCCGGTTGCCAGCATCTCAAAGTTGTCAAGGTTCTCTGCTTTGATGGTAACTGTTTTAGCCTTCTTCACAGTACCGGATACTCTTGTGCTTACATCGTGGGATACGATGGAAACGCCGACTGCTGCTGCCACGGATACCGGATTTTCCTGATTGGTTGTGGTTCCGGTCCTGCCGCTCTGAGCATCCTTCTTTGCATTTGCCGCATTGGCTGCATTCGCTCCTGTAGTGTCGGTTGAACCACTGTCCACAGAATGCTCGGAAGTCTTCACATCTGCTGCCGCCAGGACTTTGTTGGAAAGACTGGTATCAGAACTGGTCTTGTTCTTATCCTCAGCGTTCAGCTTGCTGTCGATCTTCTCGTTTACTTTATTATCAGAAGAAGTATTGCTCTTTCCAGAGTTGTTATTGTTTTTCTTAAATGCTGAACCATCTAATATAGAAGCAATGGTTGCATTGTACTTCTTCTCGTAACGGGATAAATCTACACCAGACGCCGTTGCGTACGCTTTTGCCAGATCCTGTGCTTTGGCAATGGCATGTACGGTAAAGTTTCCGTCAACCGATGCAGTTCCTGCCAGAAGTGCGCTGACTTTCTCTGCCACCAGGTTTACGGCTACGGAGGCACCGACTGCTGCGTTCTTCGCTTCCGCATCGCCCTTTGCGGTGGTCTCCGTCTTAGAGACACTCTCTGCGTAAATATCCAGATTGCCACCGGTATCAACAGTTGTTCCGCTGCTGATCTCTGCGTTTGCATTGCTGCTTACCAGAGATACAGAAACTGCTGCGTCCAGGGAATCATACTTTCTATCAGCCTTATCAGAAGTACTCTTGCCATCGGCATCTTCGTATGCATCATTACCAGCTTCCACATAAGTTTCCATTTCACTGTTGATCACAGATTTCACAGCGAAATTGCCTGCTGTTTTAATATTGCCGCCTGCAACTTTTGCATCTGCCGTTGTGTCCGCAATGGTCAGTCCGAAGGACGCGCCTACGCCAACACTCTTATCACTTCCGCCAGAGCTGCTTCCGCTATTGCTGCCGTTTCCGGTACTGCCGCTGTTTCCGGTACTGCCGCTGTTTCCGGTGCTGCTGCTGTTTCCAGATTCTGCTCCCTCAAGGTCTGCGCTTGCACCTGCCTTGGTGGTAATCTTCTGGTTCACCTTTGCTGTCACACTGCTCTCCTGACTGCTTTGTGCTGTCAGGTTTCCATTCACGTTTGCAGTATAAGCAGTATTAAAAATATTGATTGCAGCCGCTCCGGCTACGCCTACGTTGGAAGCACCTGCACCGGAAATACTGATCACTTCGATGGTATTGGCTGTTTCTTTTCCGCTACTATCAGTCGGCATTCCTGCACGAACCAGGAAATAACCGGTCTTGTGGCTTCCGGAAATCTCTGCCCGGTTCACTAAATTACCGACCAGAATTGCTACGCTGACGCCTACACCATTAGTGCTTAAAGTGGAAGATGCATTGGCTTTCACAGTTACATTGTTGTGTGCCAGGGCAATCACTTCCAGCTTACCACTGGAAACTGTATCTGCTTTGACACTGGCTACAGTTTCATCATTCCATACTTCCACTGCCACAGCCGCCGCTGCGGTTACTTTTCCTTCGGTGGTCTCTGCGGACTGTGGAGTCTTTGACTCTGTCTCAGAGATTCCATCCGTACCGGAACCGACTTTTTTGCCGCTTGCCAGTGCCTTGTTCACCAGATTATCCGGCGATTGCGGATCACTGTCATCACTGCTATCAGAATTGCTGTCATCTTCACTCGGTGCATCTGCTCCATTGGCACCGGCAATGCTGATGGTCTCTGCCAAGTTTCCGCTTTCTGCTTTTACACTGATGTCCTTTGCACCTGTCACCTTACGGTTCATGTACGCATACTGATGAAGCTTTCCTGCGGATACGGTCACGGCTCCGCCCACTGCCACGCTGCTGACTGCAGCCTTTCCGCTGGCCCTGGTGGATTTCTTCTTATTTGATTTTGCGTAGACCGTCAGATTTCCGACCAGTGCGACTGGCTGACTGTTCGCTGCAACCTTTGCTCTTGTGGTTCCATTTAAAATGTTTACTGCAACCACCGGAACGATTGCCTTGCCTCCGGCTGCTCCGGCAATGGCTTCCACAGTAATCTCACCCTCAGATTCTGCTTTCACGGTCAGGGAGTTAAACTTGTTGCTGTTTCCTGTTCCGTTTACTACTGTCGTCTCTTCCAGATCTGCGGTTGTAGTATTGCTGACTACACCAACACCAATTGCAGTTCCGACACCGGTGGACTTTGCAAATTCTTTCTGGGAATCATCGGATCCGGCTTTTGTTGCTGCGTTGCTCTTACTGCTCGCTGTAATAGAAAGATCTCTTCCTACATTAATAGTTGCCTTGCTGATGTAGGCATTTGTAATGTCATTTACTACATTTACTGAAATAGCCCCTCCCAGTCCAAAATTGCCTGAGTTAAATCCTGCTGTTGTACTTACAGAAGACAGATTATTGTAGGTCCTGTTTTCTGTTTTTGTTGTTCCATTTTCATCCACTTCTACCAGAATACTCTGTTCACCTGTAACTGCTGCAACCGTAAGATCATTCGCGTTGATCGTTGCATTTGAAATGTAAGCTTCGTTGCGGTTATTCACAACACCGACACCAATTGCCACACCTGCAGAAATATTAGTTCCATTCTTTCCGGAGGTATCACCATTGGCTTTCATGGTAACCAGCTGCTTTAAGCCTTTTACTCCATTGGTGTTGTTTGCTGTTAAAGTAATATACATGGTATATACTTTGTAAGTAGTTCCATTTTTTGTTTCATCCGTAACTTCGATTCCTGTCATATCCTTCGGAGCAAAACCGAAACTGCCTGGAAGTTTGAATATCAGCTTGTATTTTCCTGCTGTTAATTGCTGATTTCCATTTATTGACTGGTCTTCATTCTGTGTGGCTCCGTTTGTAAATTTAATCAGTCCGTCTTTGTCCAGGAATGTCTGATTATATGGATTGCCGGTATCTGTCTGACCGTCCTGTGTTACTTTCGTCAGAGTTGCCGTTACCGGAAGTGTGGTAGATCCATCTTCTGTCACTGCCGCAAACCGGAATTCATTGTCATCCGCGTCATCCTCTAATCCGCTTGGAATGGTAGATGCGTCTGCAACTGTTGTATTATTGGAAACTGCATTCGCGAGCACTTCTACCTTTCCGTTTGCATTAATTGTGCCTGTTGTTGTAATAGATGCTTCATTTGTGGAATTTACAATTGTTACTGCGATTGCTCCAACCAGCTGATTTTTAGTATTACTTGTCTTTGCCAGTTTCACAATTCCGTTATACCCTTTTCCGGAAGCAATCTCGATTACCTGATCTGCCGGAACTGCATAACCACTCGGTACAATGATGGTTATGGTATAGGAACCATTCGCAAACTCCGTTCCTTCATAAACATTACTCTTATCCAGTGTCCAGAGTCTTGGAGCTGATGCAGTCCCTTCGTTTGGCGTAATCTTTACGGTAACGCCTGTTACATCTTTTCCAGTTGTGTCTTTAAATGTAAGTTTGATTTTATTGCTGATTTCTTTTTCTGCTTCTTCAAAAAGGCTTCCCACTCCGCTGTCTTCGCCGCTGGCTGTTTCCAGAGACTCGCTTAACTTGCCTTCTACTTCATCTTTGTGGAACCAGCTGCTGATCTTCGTCTTGGCATCAGAAGCCATCTCGCTGCCCTTCTGTTTCAATCTGGTAGTCAGCTGAATGTTTTCCAAGGAATTGTTGATGATTCCAAGGATCGTATTCAGGGCTGTTTCCTTTACAGAAGAATTTTTCTCCTCCGACTTTACAGATTTTACAGTGGTGCCATTCACTCCATGCTGCGTGGAGGAAACCTTCAGGTTTTCTACTTTTGTAACATTGACATTTCCGCCAATATTTGCCAGCGTATCATAATTGATCACTGACACACCTGCAAATGCTCCGCTCTGGCTGGAATTGGTTTTCTTTCCCAGCGCATTGGTTGATGCTGCAGCATTGCTTTCTGCCGCCAGAATCAGGTCGCCGCCTGCAGAAATGCTGTTCTGTCTTGTACTATCAATACTTACTTTAGTAGTTCCGCCGATGACAGAAACGCCAACTGCAATATTTCCTGCTTTTGCATCTGCATTTACATCCGATTTGATCACGGATTTTGCTGTCATCTCAATGTTTTTGGTGGATATGAAATCACTGTTCTTTACCAGAACTGCTGAAGAAACATTCGCTACATTGACTGCCACTCCAATACCAACACTTTTCGTGCTCATGGTCAGATCATTCATAGAAGATAAGGTGATCGTATCTGCGGTAAAACTGCAATCCTCAATCTCAATGATGGTCTCGATATTTTTTACATTTGCCAGGTATCCGTCAATATCCTCAATCTTGTCATTGACGGATGACCATACGCCTGAATCACTGGTATCTGCATCGGCCTCTTTTCCTGCCGATGCGCTATCCGCCGCTGAAGATGCTTTGTTTGTCGCTGTAATGGTGATCTCGGATCCCTTGTCTTTATCGTCCGTATCACCACTGGCGACAATTGTCATATTTTTTATGCCGACATATGTCGTATCCGAATCATACACCTTCTTGACTACATTCAGGAATACATCCCCCGCTGTGGCGGAGCCGGTATCCTGAGCGGTAAGCTTCAGTTCTTTGACTTTCAGCGTCACGTTCTGACTCGGCTTCAATTCAATCTGCTTAGCAATCAGTTCCATAATGGCTGTTGCCAGATCCAGGACTTTATTCTCTGTATTCACTGGATCCCGGAAGCTGATCTTCGTCTTTGAAGCGATCTTTACTGAGGTGATGTTTGCATTCGTGTAGGCGGTTTTCTTTGTTGCTGCCCCACTCTTCACGATAACGGTCAGCTTTGAGTTATCACCGATGGAAATTTCAATGGCTTCATCACTTCTGACATCAATTGCCGTAGAGTTTGCATCCTCCACTTCCAGCTCATTCGCTGCCTGCACTGCAGGAGCTGCTTTCGGAGCCGCCTGTGCTGCAATCTCCTGCTTCTGCTCTTCCGGTATCCCTGCGGCAGTTTTTTCTTCAGCTACAGCTGTCTCCGGCGATTCCGGTGATTTCGCATCAGCTGCACCTGTCTCCGGCTGACCGGCTTTGGTCTGTTCCGCTCCATCCGGATTTTCTCCAGCGCCCACTGTATCTGTTCCAGATGTTTCAATGCTGCTGTCCTGGCCTTCTCCGAACATTCCCGTGTCCTGCTGTGTATTTCCAGCGTCTGCACGGTTCTTATCTTCCGAATCTGCACCAGAATTCACGCTTCCGTCAGAAACGCTTCCCTGCTCCGGTTCCTGTATATTTTCTGAACCTGTTCCAATTCCAGGATTACTCTTGTCTGCGGAATTCTTGTCATTCTCAGAACCAGTGCCTGTCTCAGAATTATTGCCTGTTTCAGATCCGCTGCCGGACTGATTTCCGGATTCAGATCCTTTTTGGGAATCAGTTTCCGAATCGTTTCCATCCTCGGAATTTCCGCTGTTATTTTCTGAGTTATCTCCGTCCCCAGAACTTTCGCCGTCATTTTCTGAGCTGTCCTTGCTCTCAGAATTCCCACTGTTACTTTCCGAACTGCTTCCGCTCTCAGAACCGCTGCTTTCGGAACTGCTTTCTCCAGATGAGCTGTCTCTGCTTTCACTGGAATTTCCTCCAGCTTCGCTTCCTCCAGAAATGTCTCCGGCCTCAGAGTTTCCGCCACCGCTGGAGCTGTCTCCGCTTTCAGAAGCGCCGCCCCCGCCGGATCCTCCTCCGCCCGAACTGTCACCGGCCTCAAAGCTTCCGCCGCCAGAATCTGCGCTGTCTCCGACCGCAGCATCCTGACTGCTTTCATAGCCGGAATCTACAGTGCCGCCGGCCGCATAAGAAACCGATGTCCCTGTAACTGCCATACACAGTCCCAGAACCGCGATCATTCCTTTTGCCCGTTTCATGGTCTTTCGGTACTCTAACATTGCCTTTTCCTGTATACCCATAGATTCGCCATTCCTTTCTAAATGTAACTGACTCGTCCTTGTTTACTATATGTATCCGTAGTTTTTATGTTTTCTGACTTTTTTGTCATTTTTTAAAAAAATACAGTTTTCTACTTTGATTATACAGAAATAGACTTCTTCATTCAATGCTTTCTGCATGAAAGGCATGAATATTGACATCGAAAACTTATTTTTGAAATTTTCCTACTGCAGCCGCTCTAACAGCATTTCTCTGGTTTCCCGGTACTTCTTCACCGGAATTGGAATCCGCGTCCCGTCGATCAGTACCACCTCATATTTCTGGATCTGGGAAATGCACTCCGCGTTGATAATATAGCTCCGGTGCACTGCCGCAAACCTCTCATCTGCTTTCTCCTGAAACTCTGTTAATGTCATACGCACTGGTATTTTCGCTCCGGAAAGAAAAGCAATGATGCTTATGCGTCCGCCTGCCTCCACATAAAGAATCTCAGATAAAAGAAAGATGTGTTCCCGGTCCTCCAGATCTGCAGCCATCAGCTTGGTTTTATCTGTCAGTGTACTAAACCGGCGCATTAGATATTTATGCGCCATTCTGCCCATGGTGCTGGGAAACATCTCATCTCCCACTGTTTTCAGTTCGCCCAGCGGATTGGAAATATGCATATGACAGATTTTCAGTTTCCCATCTCTCTGCTCCCAGACAAACGTGCAGCGTTGCTGCACCTGAAGGAAAAATTCCACACGCTCATCAGTCGTGACCAGATAACGCCCTGCCACCGTACAGACATTTCCACTGTTTTGCACTACAAAAAAATCCTGTTCCATTAAATGGCATGGTTTTAAATCCCGCATAGTACCCCGCAGATCTTCCGCAGTCGCTTCCCTCCCGACAATAAACTGCTTCTGCAGTGTCCCGGTCCATAATACATCCTCATCACAGTAAGACAGTACCAGTTCCGGATTCAGCTGCCAATACTGCATCAGGCACTCCCGCGTCAGTTCCAGTGCCTCCTGCGCCACCTTTTTTTGCATAAGCATTTCTCCTCTCTGTCCTAAAAATCCGCTGTTATTGTCATAAATTATAGCATTTTGCCGGCTCTAATGTCAAAGTTTTGCTATTTTTATTGAGTTTTTAGATTACTTATGATACTCTGAGGTTATTAATCCATAATTTTAACCCTTATGAACCTGCATAAGAGAAAGGGGCATTTATGAAACATCATTCTACAGGCCGCCGCGGTCTTTTCTTTAAAATCAACGCACGAAAAAAGGGGATTGCCTTGATTCTCATTGTATCTCTGGCGCTCCCCTACGTGTCCACTGCATTTCTGGAACAGTATGAACAGCACCGGTCACATCAGGCAGCCGAACAGCTTCAGGAAAAGCTGCAGCTGTCACTGGACAAGCAAAATGCTGCCCTGGATCATTTTTCTGAACTTGTGACCCAGAGCAATTATGATGAAGCACTTGATGAAATCAATCATCTGCTTGCACTGGACAGCGCTAATCCCCAGTATTACCTGAAACGAGCCGGACTTTATGTCCTGTTAAACCGGTCCGATGAAGCCATGGCCGATCTGGAAACCACTATCCGCCTGGCCCCGGATCTCTACGATGCAAGACAGCTCCGGGCACAGCTTCTGGAGGAAAACGGCAAATACGCCGAAGCCCGTACCGACTACGAAACCATGTACCAAATTGATCCATCCCAGACGGATGTACTGATGTACATCGCAGACTGTTACCAGCAGCAGATGGACTACGAAAATGCCATCACCGCTTACAACAATGCGGAAAAAGCACTCCCGGAATATGCCGATGCAATTGCCTATGCCCGCGGTGTCTGCCGTTATTCCCTTGAAGATTTTGAGGGTGCTCTTGCCGATTTTCAGAAATATGCCGTCGCAAAGCCAGAGGACGGAGAACTGAATTTCCTCATTGGCTCTTCCTACATGAACCTGGAACAGGAAGAAGCCGCGGAAAGCTATCTCCGAAAAGCCTATGAACAGGGTGCTTACCTGGCTGAATGCAATTTCTACCTTGGTTCCATCAGCATGAACCGGGAAGACTATAAAACGGCTATTCCGTATTTCACTGCCGCAATCGAGGGAAACTGCTTTGCGGATTTTGCCTTCTACAACCGAGGAGTCTGCTATCTTCATACAGATGAAGCCAGTCTGGCCAAAGCTGATTTTGAGTATGTGATGGAACATTCCACGGATTCTCAGCTCATGTCCGATACCAAAGATATCCTGGACCAGCTCAGCCGATAACCCGCGGCAGGACCAAACATCAGTCCGGATGCAGCAAAAATACCGCAAAAGCCCCTGCTAATCGCGGCAAAACACGGCAAAACACGAAAAAACAGTTGAAAAACAGCGGTTTTTAGTATAGAATATAGTAGATTAATCGCGAGTACGCAAATTCAAGGAGGAATATCACATGATTTCAGCAGGTGATTTTAGAAACGGCATTACCCTGGAAATCGAGGGTAACGTATACCAGATCGTAGAGTTCCAGCATGTAAAACCGGGTAAGGGTGCTGCTTTCGTAAGAACCAAAATCAAAAATGTTATGACCGGTTCCGTAGTAGAGAGAACCTTCCGTCCGACTGAGAAGTTCCCGTCTGCAAGAATCGACCGTGTTGATATGCAGTATCTGTATGAAGATGGCGATCTGTACAACTTCATGAACATGGATAACTACGAGCAGATGGCTCTCGCAGCAGACGTGATCGGTGATGCATTAAAGTTCGTTAAGGAGAATGAGATTGTTAAGATCTGCTCTTACAATGGTAAGGTATTCTCCGTAGAGCCGCCGTTATTCGTAGAGCTTGAGATCACCAACACCGAGCCGGGCTTCAAGGGTGATACCGCACAGGGCGCTACCAAGCCGGCAACCGTTGAGACTGGCGCAACCGTATACGTTCCGCTGTTCGTTGACAACGGTGATAAGATCAAGATCGACACCCGTACCGGTGAGTATCTGTCCAGAGTTTAATACTCCGCACAGTTTTTGATCTGAACTGATTGAATGCAAAAGAGGCAATTCCATTTTCAGGAACTGCCTCTTTTTTATTGTTATGATTTGTTTTGCATTTCACGCTTATAGAAGTGCAGCACCACTGCCTCCAGATAGCGCTTCAGCACGATCTGGATTTCTTCTTTGGGGTTGATGGGTTTTACCAGGATTCCGTAGATTCCGGCGCGGTTTGCACCGTACACATCGGTAAAAAGCTGGTCACCCACAAACAGTACCTCCTCTTTGCAAAGCCCCATCTCCTCTACCGCACGATTATAATTCTTCACGCCCGGTTTTCCGGCCTTGTAAATATAG
>OODK01000455.1_pt1 | contig 37400 bp, 32 predicted proteins | sample 1671371 | NCBI WGS metagenome assembly OODK01 (sample SAMN06348150, study PRJEB24527) | human gut metagenome | biome: human gut; feature: ankylosing spondylitis patient; material: feces | host: Homo sapiens | place: China | collected 2015-10 | reverse complement strand
CTGTCTAATGGTAAGGGTTTTAAAAACTCAAACTGTCCAATCTATAGGGTACATTTTAAAAAGTCGGTCAACCTCTTCATAGTAAATTCCCGCAAAGCCTTGATTCTACTGGCTTTTTTATTTTTGTCAAAATTGGCTCGGAGGTTCACCGACTTTTCAGCCGTTTTTTTGCTGTTTTCGGCACTTTTCCATGCTGTTTTTGTTCTGGAAGCCTTGATTTTACTGCCCTGGAGGTTCACCGACTTTTTTACAGAATTTTTAGCAATCTCCTGTTTGAATGTCCAACTCTAAATTTCTACAGAAAACCGAAGATATCGATGCAGTCAATTGCTGCATTCATATCTTCAGTCTGATTTTTATTCATACATATAAAGGATTCCCAAAGTTCCCGGCCCACAGTGACAGGAAATAGTTCCTCCGGCACGGGTCACATAAATATTCTCAATATCCGGCTGCCATTCATGAATCTTTTCTTTCATCAGTTCAATAATATCTGGGGCAATGCCGGAATGAGTAATAAATATCCGGTTCTGTCTGATATTATCTTTACCCTTCAGCATATCATCGGCATAGGCCGCAAAACATTTCGCCGTCCTGCCGCGATATTTCTTCGTGGATAGCATATTGCCGTTTAATACGTCGATACGTGGTTTCAGCTTCAGAATATTGGCACCGATGGCTGCCACAGAACTGCATCTGCCGCCTTTCCAGAGATATTCTATGACATCCACAAGGAAACTGGCCTGGCATTTATCTGCGTCCTCACGCACTTTTGCCGCAATTTTCTCCGCTGATAGCCCCTGTTCCCGCAGATCACAGGCTTCCAGTACAAGCAAACCGATACCGGTTGAAAGAGTTCTTGAATCTACCGGATAAACATGCCCGGTTTCCTCCGCCGCAAGCATGGCCTGATTATAGGCTGTTGACATCTCTGAACTGATTGTAAAGTGTACAATCTCATAACCTTCATCCAGCCAAGGTTTCCAGCACATCTCATAGTCATAGGCATTCGGCGCAGATGTCGTACATAATCTGCCTGTCTGCTCATAATGTCTGTAAATATCATCCGGGGTAATGGTCACATTGTCCTGCAATAGCTCGCCATCTCTGACAATGGGATGCGGAAGAACTGCAACATCAAACTGCGCCAGCAATTCTTCCGACAAATCGCAGGTACTATCACTTATAATCTTTACTTTACTCATACGCTACTCCCGACCATCTTGGGTCTATTCCTGAATTTAACTCTGAAAACCGGCTGCTAGTACATCGTTTCCAAAAATATCTTCTAAACTATTTTCTCCTATTATGCCAGCTCCATATGACCTTCCATTTTAAAATAATCTTCCCATGCTGCGGGTCCGCCGGCCAGTACAGAACAGCCTTTGTCCAGAGATATTTCTGTCCCATCCATACGGCTGATACGGCCGCCGGCTTCCTGCACGATCAATGAACCGGCCGCATAATCCCAAGGTGACAGACGGCACTCAAAGAATAATTCACAGCGTCCACTGGCAATATCACACAAATCCAATGCAGCGGAACCACTTCGTCTCACATCCAGACTTGCCCTATGCAGTGTCTTCACCAGATCAAAGGTCTGATCAATTAATTCTGCATAATAAGGTGATGTCCCGAAACATACAAGTCCTTCTTCCAGTCGGTTAGAAGATACATGCAGCGGTTGACCATTTAAAAAGGCTCCCTTTCCTCGCTGCGCATAAAACATCTCATTACTGTATGGGTTATAAACAACGCCGATTTCCATAGTCCCATGAAGTGCCAGTCCCACAGACACGCAGCTTCTGTGATAATTTTTGATAAAATTGGTCGTTCCATCGATAGGGTCCACAATAAATGCATAACCCTCACCAATTGCTTTGCTGTGTTCTCCTTCCTCACCGATAAATACCGCCTCCGGCAGAATTTTCAGCAATTCCTCCTCAAGATAGGCCTGAACCGCCACATCATATTTTGTCACAAAATTCGCCCGTCCCTCCTTGGAACTGACATTTCTCTCGGCACCATCTGCGAACAATATAATATCGCCGCATTTTTTGACCACCGTCACTATTTCATCCAGCATTTCTCATTCCCCTTTACATTCCGGCATTGATAATTCTTCTGAACTAACTGCCGGCATTTTCATCTTCATCAGAAATCATCTCTGAACCGCTGTATCATAAGTATTCAGAACTTGCCTATAAGTTCTGATGCGGAATTCGGCTCTGCTGCGCAGACGTACTTCCCGACCGAATTTCTGCACATTATTTAAGTTTCTTAATACGTTCAACCGCTTCAAGTGTGTTCTCATAAGAGCCGAAAGATGTCAGACGGAAATAACCTTCACCGCTTGGTCCGAAGCCTGAACCAGGTGTTCCCACAACATTCGCCTTATCCAGCAGATAATCAAAGAATTCCCATGAAGTCATCTTGTCCGGTGTCTTCAGCCAGATATATGGCGCATTCACACCGCCTGAAGCAGAAAATCCTGCTGATGCAAGGCCTTCTCTGATAATCTTCGCATTATTCATATAGTAAGCAATCTGTTCCTGTGTCTGAGCCTGACCTTCCGGTGTATAGACAGCTGCACCGGCCTGCTGAATGATGTAAGGTGCACCGTTGAACTTTGTGCCGTGACGTCTTGCCCACAGGCTGTTTAAGGTCACATCGCCGCACTTAAGCGCCTTAGGAATAACTGTGAAACCAAGACGTGTGCCTGTGAAACCTGCATTCTTGGAAAAGCTTCGAAGCTCGATGGCACATCTGTCCGCACCGTCGCACTCATAAATCGTATGGGCCACATTATCTTCTGAAATGTAGGCTTCATAAGCTGCATCATAGATGATCACTGCACCCTTTTCAAGGGCATAATCCACCCATTTCTGAAGCTCTGTCTTCGGAATCGTTGCGCCTGTCGGGTTATTCGGAAAGCAAAGATAAATGATATCCGGTGTTTCTTCCGGCAGTTCCGGTGCAAAGCCATTCTCCTCTGTGCAAGGCATATAGATCACATTGGAAAATCTCTCTGTTGCAGGATTGTAATCCCCTGCTCTGCCTGCCATAACGTTCGTATCAACATAAACAGGGTAAACCGGGTCACATACCGCAATACGGTTATCAACTGAAAAAATATCCCCGATATTGCCGGAATCGCTCTTGGCACCATCACTGATAAAGATTTCATCAATGGCAATATCAACGCCGCGAGCCTTGTAATCATGCTGTGCAATTGCGCTTCTCAGAAATTCATAACCCAGATCAGGTGCATAGCCCTTAAATGTCTCCTTAACAGCCATTTCATCAACTGCGCTATGCAGTCTTGCAATAACAGCCGGTGCCAATGGCAGTGTCACATCGCCGATACCAAGGCTGATGATCTGGTCTTTCTTCTCCGGATTAGCTTCCTTATATGCAGCTACTTTCTTCGCGATTGTTGAAAACAGATAGCTGCCTGGTAATTTAAGATAATTATCGTTGATTTTAAACATCTTCGTGTCCTCCTCATCTTATCCGTCCGCATTCTTAGTATAAGCTAACGAACTTATGGTTCTGTTCACCATTGTAACTCATGAAAGAATTTCATGCAATAGTTTTCATTCGACTCTCTTTGTCTAATGTACTCATAGCTGCTCAAAACCAACCTCAAAAATATATTGACATCTTTCATCCATTCATTCAGTCTGTCATACCCCTTCACCCTTCGGTTTCCAACCCTACAGTTTAATGAACTCCGGCTTCCTATGCTCAAAGACCGTCAGATATCTGAACCCGGCCGTTTCCAGCATTTCATGGGCTTCCTTCTGATAAAAGCCAATATATTCTGCTTTATGGGCGTCACTGCCTATGGTAATGATCTCACCGCCGCATTCCCGGTATAACTTCAAAATCGACATCGGCGGCATGGCATCCTGCATGGCCTTATAATATCCGGAAACATTCAGCTCAATGCCCCGGCCCTTCTCTGTCAGATTCTTAAACAGCTGACAAAATTTCTCCTCATAAGGTCTCAGCTCAAGACGCAGGTGATTGCGCTCAAACATATAGCGCAGCGGATAGGTCAGATGCCCCATCACATCGAAATCGCCCATTTCCGACAATTTCAGCAGCCAGTCCACATAATGATCATACATTTTCGCCACATCGATTTTGGTAAAATCATAATAATAGACATCCAGATCTTTTTCCATATTATGAATAGAACCGATGACAAAATCCAACACATCACCGTAATCCCGGATAAAAAGCGCCGCTGCTTCCGGATTCACCTGAGGCTGTCCAAGCTCTGCACCGATGCGCACCTTCAATTGACCAGCATACTTTTCCTTCATCTGAACAAGTCCGGCATACAACCCTGAAACATCCATATGATGCTGTTCACCGCCGGGCACTTCAAAATTCATCTGCTCATCGTAAGGCAGCCCTGTATAAATATCCATATGGTCTGTGATCGCAATTTCCGACAGTCCTCTCCGGATCGCCGTCTGACAGATCGTATCCAGTTCTTCTGAACCATCAAAAGAATATTTAGAATGCATATGATAATCTGCTAAATACATTTCTCTTTTTCCTTCTTTCTTCTCTCTCGCAATTCACGGAAAAATCCGCTGAGCATGGATGAACACTCCTCATGCAGCACATCCTTCGTCAATTCTACCTGATGATTAAACCTTCTCTCCTGAAGCACATTCAACACAGAACCTGCGCAGCCTGCTTTGGCATTCATACTGCCGATCACCACTCTGTCCACACGGGCCTGAACAATTGCTCCGGCACACATCGGACAGGGCTCCAGTGTAATATACATCGTGCATCCCTCCAGGCGCCAGTCTCCCAGATATTTACTGGCCTTGCGAATAGCATTCATCTCCGCATGGGACAGGGTATTCTTCTCCTTGTTGCGCTTATTATATCCCCGGGCAATGATCTTCCCTTCATAGACGATCACACAGCCAATCGGGACTTCATCAATGGCCGCCGCTTTCTTCGCCTGCGCCAGCGCTGCTTTCATAAACTTCTCATCTTCTGTCATCCTCTATCACTTCCCCCAAATTTTTTAGATGTAATTTTTTAAAATCTCAGAAATACTTTATACTTTATTAATAATTAGCTATTGTATTTTTAGAACTTTCGTGTATAGTATTGGCATAAGGTTGAGAAAGCCTTATAGCCAGAAAAAGATTAGAACATAACAATCCTCTCTCTTAAGAAAAGGCATCCGAACGGCAGGATGCCTTTTTTATTATACCATAGAGTTCTCTATTTCAACGTCTTTATTTCGTCTCTTTTTTTCAACTCCCTTTTCATTTTCTTTTCCTTGACCTTTCCGCCCGTATATGCTATTCTTTTTACAGACCATTGGTCTGTAAAGGAGGAGTCCATGCCGCGCAACAAATATCCAGAACAGACTGTTGAGAAGATTTTAGATGCTGCCACCATCCTTTTCCTTCAAAAAGGATATCAGCATACGACTTTACAGGACATTATTGACGAAACACACTTATCTAAAGGAGCCGTATATCATCATTTCAAATCAAAAGAAGAAATTGCATTTCGCGTTGGTGACCGCCTGGGTGCCAAAATGCTTCCAATATTTGCGAATATCAGAGATGATTCTTCCCTAACTGGCGGCGAAAAGCTTAAGAAAATATTTTCTGCATCATTAGAACCCAAACGCCAGCATGAAATGATGACAATTCTTCCATATCTCAGCACAGATTCTTATTTCATGGATATGGAACAAAAAGATTTACTGGAAAAGATTGTTCCCTCCTATGTCACCCCCATTATTCGTCAGGGCGTACAAGATGGAAGTATCAAAACATCTGCACCGGAAGCCTTAGGTGAAGCTATTTTCCTGCTTGCGGACACCTGGCTTCACCCATTAATCAGAAAAACAACTGCCAAAGAACAAACTATGCGAAATCAGGTATTTCAGCAACTAACTGCAAATATCGGTGTAGAGTTACTTGATAAAGAACAAGCTGCACTATTAGTTCAAATGGCTGAACATGCACAATCCAAAGAATAAGCGAGAACTTCTCGCTCTTTTCTTTAACCTTTTACAGACCATCAGTCTGTAAAAGGTTAAAAACAATTAAAAGGAGGTTCTTTTATGAGTCATACCAAAAACTTTTCTCTTCTGGTTCTTGGTCAAATCATTTCTCTTTTTGGCAATGCTATCCTTCGCTTTGCACTGCCATTATGTCTTTTACGCGAAACAAACTCCGCAATTATTTATAGCAGTATTACGTCTTTTGCCATGCTCCCATTACTGATCGGCTATCTTATCGGCGGTTCTTTTGCTGACAGATACCCTAAAGCCAAAATTATGACATTTCTCGATCTTCTGACCGCTATTGTTTGTGCTGCTGCTTCATTTTTTGCAAACCAGGCACCCATGATTCCTTTTATATTACTGGTCTTAGGTTTTCTTTATGCCATTCAGGGATTATATCAGCCAGCTGTACAAGCCAGCCTTCCGCTTTTATTAAAAAAAGAAAAATTGATGATTGGCAACGCCATTATACAGTGTGTTGATACTGTAGACGAATTTTTAGGCCCAGCAATCGGAAGTTTACTGATGCTGACACTTTCCTTGAATCAGCTGCTTTTCTCATGCGCTTGCTGCTTTCTTTTCTCTTCCTTTATAGAAAAACTACTGGATTTTCATGACATTCCTTTATCTTATGAACACAATTCCGCAGCTTTAATCATTAAGGATTTAAAAAATACCTTTTTCTATATCACAAAAGGCAGCCAGCAGCTGCTCCCCCTGTCTTCTCTGCTGGCCCTTTTAAATTTGTGCGTTATACCTGCCTTAACTATTGGTATTCCCATTCTCATTATTCAATACCTGCATATGTCAAATGGTTCTCTTGGTTTGACTCAGAGTCTTATGAGTGTCGGTGGGTTTGTAGGCTGTACTCTGGCAGGCATCTTTTCAAAAAAAATGCAGCTGCATCACGGCCTCTATCCCTTATTCGGCATAAGTATTCTTTGTTTTGCTTTTTCTATCGCAACACTTCCCGTATTCACTTCTTCACTCATATATTATGGTATAACCATTCTGGCTTTCTGCATGATGACTTTGGCCAGCTACTTTAATATATGGTTTTTTTCTTATATTCAGATAAAGGCCCCTGCCAGTCAAATTGGAAAAGTCATAAGTCTACTTACCGTCCTCGTATGTCTCACACAGCCAGTCGGTCGGATCATATATGGCCTGCTGTATGAAATTCTATCCAACCATCCATGGATAGTACTGTTTTTTGCCGGTATATTGTCTGTAGGAATCAACATCCTCGCATTCTTTATTTTCGTTTCTCACAGACACCAGCCATAACTATTCAAATTTGCAAAGCATAAAAAATTATCTCTGAATATCCGCAAACATATTTTTAATACCTTATTTCGTAAAATCCTAGAAATACTTTAGACTTTATTAATAAACATCTATTGTATTTTTAGAACTCTCGTGTATAGTATTGGCATAAGGTTGAGAAAGCCTTATAGCCAGAAAACAATTAGAACATAACAATCCTCTCTCTTAAGAAAAGGCATCCGAACGGCAGGATGCCTTTTTCTTTGTCTCATAATGCGTAAAACATATTGAATGCCTATCAAACACATGCTATAATATAAACAAATGTTCGTCATTGACATTGTACGAAAGAGAAAATTCTATAGAATATACGACAACAGCAGTTTTCACAACTGCTGAATTTTTAGATTGATTCCATAGATTCTCTTCGTTATAATGATAATAAGCAGCGAGCTCTTTGTGGAATCTTTGAGTGGTTTTACGGTTACTATTAACAAAGAGAGAACACAGAGAGGGGTGCTGAATATGAACACCGCAATAGTGAATGCAATCACAGCCGCAGGCAGCAAGGCACAATATGATGCATGTGCTAAACGACTAATTGGACAGAAGATAATTCTGTCACATATCTTGGTGAGAACTGTTGAGGAATTTAAGGGAATGCAGCCAGAAGAAGTGGTATTACTTATAGAAGGCGATCCACAGATAGGTACTGTACCAGTCAGTCCAGGCATGACAAATAGACAGAACAACAATAATTCAAATACAGATGTCAATCAAAACATAACCGACGCAATTGATGCATCAGACATTTCAAGACCTACGAATACACGAGTCGGCGGCTTAAATACAGAAGATAGTGAAATCAATGAAGGAACAATACGCTTTGATATCATCTTTTATGTACGAATGAAAGACGGACTGGCTCAGATGATTATTAACATTGAGATACAAAAAGACCAGCCAAAGGACTATCATCTTTTAAACAGAAGCATTTATTATGTAAGCAGAATGATTTCTTCACAAAAAGACCGCGACTTTGAACACTCGAATTATGATGATTTAAAGCATGTCTTCAGCATCTGGATTTGTCTGAATATGGATGAGAACAGCCTGACTCGATATTATCTTTCCAGTGAGAATATCTTAGGCAATCCCCAATGGAAAGGCAAACAAGATTTACTGAATATCGTTCTGATTGGAATAACTCGAGAAATACCAAAACAAGATGAAAAGTATGAGCTGCACCGTTTATTAGGAACACTATTATCAGATAAACTAGCCATCAACACCAAATTTGAAATTATGAAAAGCGAATATCATATTCCGTTAAATGATGATTTTAGAAGGGACGTGAACATTATGTGTAATCTGGGAGAAGGAATCGAAGAAAGAGCAATTCGTGAAACAACAGAACGTGTAACTAACGAAATGACCCAACAGTTTATAATAAGTATGTATAAAAAGGGATATTCTTTAGAACAAATCTCAGATATTATAGATAAAAGTACCTCTGAGATTGAAGAAATTGTAAATACTGCAGTACTTTCAGTATAAACATTTTCCTCACAATAATGTAATATGCAAAGGGCAGACTGAATTTTTTTATTTTTAGTCTGCCTCTTTTTCTTATTAACCCAATGTTTTTATAAATATTTAATCTTTTTCATCGCAATAATGTGATATAATATATTGCAGATGCATAATTGTCTGACATTATTTCATTATACATCTATATCATCTCAACAAATGTTGAAGGAGGTTTCTTTATGGCTAAGAAAATTTTAATGCTTTGTGGTGATTTTACTGAAGATTATGAGACAATGGTTCCTTTCCAGGCACTGTCTATGCTCGGCTATCAGGTTGATGCTGTCTGCCCGGACAAGAAAGCCGGTGACGTTGTTAAGACAGCCGTTCATGATTTCCTTGGTGACCAGACTTACACCGAAAAGCCGGGACACAATTTCGCATTAACTGCTGATTTTGATACAGTAAATACTGCTGATTATGTTGGTCTCTTTATTACAGGCGGCCGTGCTCCTGAGTATATTCGTCTGAATCCAAGAGTCATTGAAATCGTTCAGGAATTTTTCGCAGCTAAGAAACCTGTTGCTTCCATTTGCCACGGCCCGCAGATTCTGACTGCTGCCGGCGTTCTTAAAGGCGTGAAAGCGACTGCTTATCCGGCTGTCGGCCCTGATATCACCCTTGCAGGCGGTACATATGTTGAAGTTCCTGCAGACCAGGCTGTTGTTGATGAAGCTGCTCAGCTCGTTACAGCACCTGCTTGGCCTGGCGATACAGCGATTCTTGCAGAATTCGTCAAACTGCTTGGTGCCAAGATTGAAATCTGATAACTCCTCATTCTAAACATGGGATGTCGGGTATTTCGCCCGGCATCCCATAATATATCCAACCAGATAGCAAAGGCTGCCGGATTTCTCCGACAGCCTTGAGTTTTTATCCTTCTATGCAACATATTCTGCAAAGCAAGAATGTTCTTTAAAAAAATTACAGCAGCATCACGAATATCGGAATCGTAATAATACATAGCAGCGTTGTAATAAATATAAATTTCGACGCCAGCACCACATCATTGCCGTATTCTCCCGCGAAAATCGCACAGAATCCCGCCACCGGCATGGCATGTCCAATCACAAGCACTCCGTAAATCATCGGGTCATGAATCAGCGGCCTTGCAATCATCAGCACCAACAACGGAATCAACACCAACCTTACAAAAGAACAGGCATAAGTTCTCCAGTCACTGAAAACATCTTTGATGCTGCTTTTTGTCAGAATCGTTCCTACATAAAGCATGGCCATCGGTGTTGTCAGGGATGACATCCCCTGTACTGCATTATCCACCGGTGCCGGAAAGCGCAGCTGAAAAATAAACATGATCAACCCAACAACAATGGCTGCATTCACCGGTGTTAAGATATATTCTTTCATAGAATGTTTCTTTCCGGCTTCCGTTCCGGTACTCCGCATGAGCCAGACACCATAAGTATAGGCATAGGTGGAAAATGCCAGATTGGCAAATGTCGCATAAAAAATGGATTCTCCGCCAAAAACGGCATCCATCACCGCCCATCCCATAAATGCATGATTTGTAAAAGTCACTGAATAAATCCAGACGCTTTTCGACTCTTCAGAAATCCTGAAAATCCAGGCTGTCAGATACCCGATCAGAATACTCGCTCCAAATATGATCAAACTGATGACATAGACCTCTCCGGCCTTGACCAGCCTCTCAAAGGTATAATCTGTTTCAAAAGTCGACAATATAAGGCAAGGGATCGTAACCACCAGCAAGAACCGACTGATACCAGCAGAAAAGCCCTCACTGATCATCTTTCTCTTGCTGACAACATATCCCACAAGAACATAAATAAAAAGTGTCACCAGTTTCCCTGCCACCGCAAAAATTGCACTCATTCCTTATTCCATCCCATCCTCAAATACACCATTCCACAGAAATGGCATATAGATTGCATTCTGCTTCTCCCAGTCGGCCTCACAATGGCCGCCAAAGGCCTGAAGATACGGATACGTCACGGCTCCCCGCTCTACCAGCAGATGACTGAACTCCAGATTCGTGCAAGTATATTTGACCAGTCCCGGTTTACGTCCTGATTCCTTACTTCCCCAGCTCATATAAACCCTGGTATCAGGTAGCAACGGTCCGGCCGACGTCAGTTCTTCCCGCATGGCATCATAACAAAATCCGACCGCACTTGAAATACAAGCTGCCTTTGAAAAAACATCATTATGGGCCACAACTGTATAATAAGCCATCAATCCGCCCATGGAGCTGCCGCCGATACCGGTATATTCCCGCTCTGGTTTTGTTCTGAAATGCGTATCGATCAGCGGTTTCAGCTCATCGACCACCCACTGCATAAAGACTTTGCCCGTTCCATGAATCCTTTGTCCGTCAAAATCCTTGAAATCATAGGGCGAAAACTCCTCCAGACGCTTGTTGCCCTCATGATTGCATTCAATACCGACAATGATCAGCTGGTTCTCCCACTGCCTCATAAATTCCTGCAGTCCCCAGGATTTACCGTAGGTAGCATCCTCATTATAAAAAAGATTGTGCCCATCATACATATACATGACCGGATATCGCGCTTCGCTTTCCTCGTAATCATCCGGAAGGTAGATATGCAGCATCCTGTCCAAATGATATGGGGTAATATGTACCATTTCTTTAATAACCATTTTCATCCTCCGATTACATGATCTATTTCTATATCAAAAATCATCTGCTTCCAAACTACAGATTCCATCATACCATATAATATCTGTTATCGAAAGATTTTTCAAAAAAATACAAATATATCTTTCATTATCAGAATATTCATATTAAAATAGATATGTATATTGATAAACATTTAAAGTGCCATGCATTTTGAATATGGAATCTATAAAATAGGGGGATTACATAATGGACCTGATGAAAGATATTTATAAAAAAGAACTTCGTACACGTATTGCTGCATGGGAAGGCAAGAAGACAGACGATTTTCAGTATGAACCGGAACGCGCCGAATTAAAAGCCCAGATGAAAGACTGGCTGGCTGAGAAACTCGGCGTCGATGATGAGAAGAAGCTGCTTATCGCCAATCGTAAGTATTTCGCTACTTGCATGGCCGAGCTGGTTTATGAAGAAACTGTCCGTCCGAACATGAAAGATTTTATTCATTAAAAAAAGAAGGGGATGTGAAAAAACTCAATCGAGTTTTTCACATCCCCTTCTTTTTATTTTATCATTAATCGTAAATTATTCACCTGCAGTTCAATCTCTGCCAGCTTCGCTTTGTCCTGCAGCAAGTTCATAATGTAGGCTTTATTGACGCTCATGCTCTTTGCAATAAGGAACTGTGCTTTCTTATGATCCTGAGCCTTAATATAAGCCTGCACAGACGCAAGGTCCGTCGGTCCATTATATTCCGGACCAAGAAATGCCGGTGCTGTTGCTTCCATATAGTAAAACGGCAATATGTGATCTGCCACATACCCGCAGTCATAACCTGCAAATTCCACCGTCAGAGTCACTTCATCCGCATCCCTCTTACTGCCGCACTGAATATCAAAATTCTTCAGCTGAATCGGACCTGTAATCGGGGCCAGAAGCTGTTCAATCTTAGGCTCCACTTTGCCTTTACTGCTGTTTAATGCCTGGGCAACCATTTCATTCTTCTTACGAGCAGGCAGCATTTTGATCATCTGAGCCGTAAACGGCGGCAGTTTCATACCGCCCATCTGCTCCGGATGCTGTTTGGCCATCTCCAGCATATTGTTCAGAAATTTATCGTAATTAATATGGCCAATGGCCAGTATCATCTTAATCATTTAGTTCATCTCCAGTTTCAATTCTGTATGACTCAAATTGTCAAGACTTGTCACTGGTGCTGTTTCGATTTCCGGAATCACTGACTGTGCTTCTGTATTCTCTTCCGCCTCATTCGCTTCTGCAGCAGCCATAACCGGTGCACTCAGATTCGATGGGCTTGTCACATACCAGACCACATCCACATTCTCCAGTGAAATAATCGCCTCTGAAACCGGCACTCTCGCTTTCGCACAGCACTCAGCAGGGTCGCTGCAGTAGAAAGTATCTGTCTCTGCATCATAGTCCGTCAGCGCAATGGCATGAGGCTTATTGGAATCATAGGCAACAATTCCCTCCGGATGTTCTTCCAGCAGTTTCTTCAAATCTTCTACAGAGGATACATAATCATGCGTCATAGCCACACCATCATACGTAAATGTCCATGAAATACCGACGCCTTCTCTCCATGCAACGCTCCCTACACTGCTCTCCGTAATATCTTCCCAGTTCTCAAAACCTGCCAGCATTGCCGCCCTGCGCATAATCATGGCCGAAGACGCCAGTGTACAGGTTCCCCGTCTTGACTGTTTGATAAATACATTTTCATCATTCAATTCTTCAAAAGTAATATCTTTCGTGGCTGTTTTCTCCGCCGCCTGAGCCTGACCGCAGTTTACAATCACGATCATCAACACCAGACTCAGCAAAAGCATCCATTTCTTCATTCTCTAAGAACCTCGCAAAATTTAATATTCTGGATTTGAAAACAAATCCCAAGCTGCCGTTTTTACACAGCACCCGCTAAGTGTAATATATTTGTAATAATTCCGCAATAGATTTTAGAGATTTTTAAGATTTTTAATTAACAATTTAGCAACATTTTTCTACATAACATTTCGAAAATTCAATTCATAACTGAAAATTCGAATCGCATTGTCCTTTTCTGCTGCTAATTTCAATGTTTCAGGCAAAGTTGTCACACACACAACTGCATAGACTTTCCTGTCTGCTGCGTTTTTCTGAATACGTTTTCTCTGAGCCGCCATATCATCCAATACCTGCAGATAAAGCTCCTCATAATCTGCCCTCTGAACGGTCTCGATGACATAAATATTGTCCTCACGATCCAAAGCGATCAGCTGACCGTCTCCCATCTCTTCACACAAAGTTAACGGCAGGCCGAATATATGCTTCTTCTGTTTCAGATCATCCGCAATCATCTGTGTCAGCGTTGGGCCTGAAAAAGCAATATTCGCTGCTGTTTTGACCATGCTCCCGGATTGATCCTGATCCGACGCCTGCCTATTGATTTCAGTCTTCTGACCTTTCGTCTCCTTTTGCTCAGCAAAATGGTTATCCGCTGTACCTGCAGACTTCTCGACATCTGTCGTATCTTTATTCTTCTTTGTCTTGATTCGATCATAAAGCATATTGCCATAGACAATAATTACGATGATTCCCAGACCAATTAGAAAGTACATGTATCTTCCCTCCTGTTATTTACTGCTGTAAGAATATGCATTGGAAACCTTAGCATTATTGGAAGTCAGTTTCACATCCTCCCGGTAATAAGCAACCACCGGTGTACCAAGCTCAACATTCTTATAAATCGTGTCCGCTGCATCATATGGCAAATTGATACAGCCATGTGAACCGCCATTCTTATAGATACTGCCGCCAAAAGAGCTTCTCCAGCTTGCGTCATGCAGCCCCACATTGTAAGCAAACGGCATGAAATACGTAACGTCTGATTCATAATCTTCGCCCTTCAATGTCGCCGGACTCTGTCTGCTGATAACCTTGAAAACACCGTCCGGTGAACCATTGCCGTTATTAAGATTACCCGAAACAAGATCTGAATCTACCACAAGAGAGCCATCTTTGTAATACCAGAGATGCTGATTTGTATAGTCAATTTCTATGTATGTATTGCCGATATCATCTGCGCCTTCCACAAAAGCTCTCTGCTCGTATTTCGGTTCTCTTGTCACAGATTCACCATTCTTGATATCCTCAACAATCTGTGCAGCCTCCCCTTTCTTATTAATAACCCAGCCGTAATCACCGCCGCCGATTTTGACTGTATCCCCTGCAGTTGTTTCGAAGGACCTTGTTGCCGCATATGTATTATACTTGGAAGCCAATTGCTGTGCATAAGAGGCCGCCATATCGGAATCCACCGTAACAGACAGATCATCATTAATCGTCAGCCATGACAAAATGGTCGTGCCGTCCAGAACCTGCTCTGAGCCTTCTATCTCATAAGTGATCGACATATTCTTGTATTTCTCTGTTACCTGGAGCTTCTCCTGCAGTTTTGGATCATCTGATGTCACTGACGGCTGAACATAGTCGTTGTCGCTCAGCTGCAAGACAGACTGACGGCTGTCAATGGCCGCCTTCACATCCAACATAATCTGCTCCTCAAGAGGCTGACTCCCTTGCTTCTCAGGGACAATCTCATAACCATTCTCTGTATACTTCAAATAGGCATCTTCCGGCTTAACAATGTTCTCTTCCTTGAAACAATCCATGGCTTCAACCAATGTCACCAGCTTTGATTCATCATACGTCATTTTTACCTCTACTGTATGAGAATGCTCCTTGCCTATATGTAAAGGCCACAGCATACTGTTCTGCTCATCCATCATCTTCTGGATGCTGCCATCGGATTCATAATGATAATCAATATCCGATCCGCTGATATAAGAGACCCGGTCTTCTCTGTCGTGGACAGCCAGCAGATAATCCTCTGCTTCCTCCTTAATCTTCGCTTCTGCCGCCTCTACCGTTCCCAGGGAAAAATTTGTCTCATTAATCACGGTTCCCGGATAAAAATGATCATGGAAATAATATCCCACACCTGCATAGGCCGCTGCCAACAATACAACAACAGAGCTGATTCCAATGATCAGGCCTTTTTTGACCGACTTCTTTTTTGCCATACCTCTTCCTCCATCATCTATCTATCATTCATCTATTCATCGTTATCTATGCATTACGTTCCTATCATACCATATTTTACCTAAATAATCTGTCTTTTTTATAAACAAATATGATTTCTCTCCTGGTACGGCAAAAGGCCGCATATATCATGCAGCCTTATCAAAATAAATCCTGATTTCTGTTCCCTTTCCAACCTCGCTGGTCAGTTCCATCCGTGCACCGTTTCTGGCCACGATATGTTTCACTATGGCAAGTCCAAGACCGGTTCCGCCTGTAGATTTTGACCGGCTTTTATCCACACGATAAAAACGTTCAAAAATGCGTTCCTGATGCTCTTTGGAAATGCCAATACCGGTATCTTTGACCGACAATACAATCTGATTATCCACCGGCATGACAGAAATGGTCACACTTCCGCCTTTATTATTATATCGAATGGCATTGTCACAGAGATTGTAGATTACCTCATCAGCCATTCCCTTCTCTGTACGAATCTTGCAGGACTCACCTTCCAGCTTCAGTGTCACATCATGCTTTTTCGCACTCATCTCCAGCGTATCCATACAGTTTTCCGCCGCCTGATACAGATCTACCGTTTCCAGAACCACATCCTGCGTCGTTGCATCCAGCTCTGACAGTCGAATCGTGTCATTGATCAATGTCAGCAGACGATCTGCACTCTTATGAATCTCACCACCAAACCGGGCAATATCCTTTTCCGATACCATCCCGTTTTCAATCAGTTCCGAGTAACCTGAAATAGCCGCCAGAGGCGTTTTTAGCTCATGTGATACATTGGCTGTGAAATCCTGGCGCATACTGGCATTTTTCAAAATATCTTCATGCTGTCTGCGAATCGTATCAATAAATGGTTCCATCTCCTGATAAACCGCAATTTCGTTGACATAATCCATGTTTTCAGCCATCTGTTCAATCGGTCTGAGCAGACTGTCTGTCAGCAGACGTCCCAGGAATGTACAGATAACAAACAAAATAACCACCATTACCGCGATGATCGGCAGCATTCCCTGCACAATACTGAGAACACTGCCTGTCTCCGTCGCCACACGGAGCACATTGCCGTCATTCATGCGCACAGCATAATAAAATGTAGATTTTGCCACTGTTTTAGACTGACGGACAGCCTGACCTTCACCTGTTTCAAACGCCGCCTTGATTTCCTCACGGTTGCTGTGGTTTTCCATGCCGCCGATATCCGCATTGGTATCCAAAAGGACTTTGCCTTCTTTGTCGATAATCGTGACACGAAGATTATCCAGCTGATGCACTTCCTGAATCAGCGTTGCTTCATCATATGTATCCACACTGGTCAAAACATAGGCGTATGTTCTCACATCACTGAAAACCTGTGCTTTAAAACGCTGATAAAACAGTGCCGTCACAATGGTTGTGGTAATAAGGATGGCCAGGGCCGCAATCAGACAAAACTGCAGATATATTTTGTGCTTCATCTTTTTTCCGCGCATGGCCTTCTAATTCTCCTTATCTGACATAATATAGCCGACATTTCGAACAGTCTTGATCATAGAACCGGCCTCACCGAGTTTTTTACGCAAGGTCTTGATATGCATATCCAAAGTTCTCGATTCACCCTCAAAATCAATGCCCCAGATACGCTCCATGATCGTATCTCTCGCAGTCACAATCCCTGCATTGGACATCAGAAGTTTCAGCAGCTCATATTCCTTATAGGTCAGCTCACAGACCTGATCACTGACATATACGGCATGCTTTTCATCATCCATAAATACATTGCCCAGCGTCAGGAATTTCTTTTCTTCCACATAAGCACTTCTTCTCAGCAATGCCTTGACTCTTGAAATCAGTTCCATAATACCAAAGGGTTTGGTAATATAGTCATCTGCCCCTACATCCAGTCCTTTAACCTTGTCGATTTCTGATGTCTTGGCTGTCACCAGAATAATCGGCAGCTTCTTTGTCTCCGGCATGGACCGGAGCTTTCTCAAAACGTCCAGTCCATCCGCATCAGGAAGCATAATATCCAGCAGCAAAAGGCTCGGCACTCTCTCTGACACCTTTTTAAAAAATTCTCTGGCATTATCAAAACCTTCTGTCTGATATCCGCTGTTTTTCAGAGCATAAGCCTCTATTTCCTGAATATTCAGGTCATCCTCAAGAATATATATTGTTGCCATTTTTGTCCTCCTTATGACTGCGGCAGCGCATAAACTGCCTTATCCTTCTGATAGGCTTCACGGAATGCTGCATCTTTGTTTTCTTTCAGGCCTTCCAGATATTCATGGACATCAAATACATTCTCATGGATTCTCAAAAGGTCAACGGCCAGATTGGAACAATGGTCTGCTACTCGCTCATAATTAATCGTGATATCTGATAAAACAAAACCAAGTTCCACAGAACATTCGCCGCTACGAAGTCGTCTGACATGACGCTGCTTCAACTCATCATTCAGGTAGTCGATCACTTCTTCAAGCGGTTCCACCTGACGTGCCAGATGAATATCATCATTCTTAAATGCCTCAATAGACATATTCATAATATCTCTCACTGCTCTGGAATAAACTTCCAGTTCCTGAGCACCCTTATCCGAAAATGACAGATTTTTCTCGTTCATTTCCTGGGCCTTTTCCATAATGTTCACCGCATGATCGGAAATTCGCTCTAAATCCCCGATGCAGTGCAGCAGCATAGACAGGCTCTTGCTGTCTTTTTCCGACAGATCACGACTGCTGAGTCGAATCAGATACGTACCCAGACGGTCCTCATAATGATCCACTTTATTCTCCAGTTTCAGAACATTCTCTGCCTTTGTCTCATCATATTTCTGCAGAAGCTCCATGGCAATAAACAATGCCTGTCTGGAAAGCTCGGCCATATGAGATGTAACGGAATAACAATTCTCCATGGCAAAACCCGGTTTCTCAATGAAACGATCATCCAGCAGAAGCAGCATATCCTGTCCTTCCTCTGCAGGCTGTACAGACTGCTTCTCATCTTCATCAGATGTTCTGACAGTAAGGATCGCCAGTTTCTCAAGTCCCCTGTGGAAAGGAAGTAAAATAGCTGTTGCGAAAATATTAAACACACTGTGGATGACCGCAATACCTGCCGGATTGGCCATATTGTCGATAAAACTGAAATGGACAAATGCATTCAGCGCATAAAAACCAATCATAAAAATCGTCGTACCGATAATATTGAAATACAAATGGACAAATGCTGTACGCTTTGCATTCTTTGATGCACCGATACTGGACAGCAGTGCCGTCACACATGTACCGATGTTCTGTCCCATAATAATAGGAATAGCTGCACCATAGCTGACGGCCCCTGTCACACATAAAGACTGCAGAATACCGACCGATGCCGATGAGCTCTGGATCACTGCCGTCAGGACAAGGCCTGCCAGCATACCCAGCAGCGGGTTCTTGAACATCAGCAGAATATTCGCAAATTCAGGCACATCCGCCAGTGGTTTCACCGCATCACTCATGGTTTCCATACCAAACATCAGCACGGTAAAACCAATCATAATGGTACCTATATCCTTTTTCTTCTCATTCTTGGAAAACATCAGAAATCCGACGCCGATTACGGCCAGAATCGGTGAAAAAGAGGACGGCTTCATCAATGTCAGAATAAAATTGTCCCCCTGAATACCAGTCAGACTCAGAAGCCATGATGTCACGGTTGTACCGATATTGGCACCCATAATAACACCAACTGCCTGAGACAGCTTCATAATACCGGAATTAACAAAGCCAACAACCATAACCGTTGTGGCTGACGATGACTGGATGACAGCTGTTACACCGGCGCCTAACAGTACAGCCTTGAAAATGTTGTCTGTCATCTTCTCCAGAATACGTTCCATACGTCCGCCGGACGCCTTTGACAGACCGTTGCCCATAACTTCCATACCATACAGAAAGAGGGCAAGGCCGCCAATCATCGTTAAAATATCAAATACACTCATAAATTTCTCCTTTACATGTCTTCATAACATTCATCTGTTCATAAATAGTTTCCCTATTCATTCCCGATTATACGATGACTATGTAAAGGCTAAAGGCATTTCATGTAAAATTAATGTAAAATTTCATTTACATTCAGGTGTATTTTGGACTTTTTGAGCTTTATCTACGTAAATTCTGTGTAAACCCATAATCTTTCCCGCATTTCCGCACAGCACCTGACAGATGATGGGCAACTCCCATCTGCCAGTTCTTCTCTATTATTTCTTCAGCCACTTCCTGCAATGACTGCACTGCTCCTGTATATCATGGATCAGCATAGAAGTATGATAACCATCCGCCACGGCATGATTGACCATTATGCTGAAAGGCAGCATCCAGCGATCATGAACCTCATGGTAACGTCCGAAAACAATAATCGGAAAATACATCTGCCTCGGTCCCGGTGTGTCATGTCCCACAGATGTAAAAGAAACCCAAGGTACACAAGATACCGGCGTAAAGGCATCCGGACGATCCGGCTTGGCTTTAATTCCTTTGCTATCCTTATACTGCTTCATATCTCTGCAGACATCTTTGTAAAATATGCTGAAATCCTCATTCCATTCTGTCCAGATATCTGAAAATGTTTCATCATCTTTGTGAAAAATCGTGTAGGACGGATGACAGATATCATATACGCCCAGATGCCCTTCTTCATCCAGGGCCATTCTGAAATTCTCATGATGGTTAATGCTGTACATAATGGCATACATCATCGCCGGATAAAAATGAATCCCCTTTTTCCGGCAGCGTTTCCTCAACTTCGTCACATCCAGCTCCACATTCATCTCATAACTGGTGCGGATCTGTTCATTATAATATCGATAGTGTTCCCGACGCGGCCACTGTTCCATGTCTATACGTTCAAATGTCATTTCTACTCCTCCTGTCAAGCCTTCAGCGCCTCAAGGCGCTTTTCTATAAAGGAAAGTATGTCCATCTGTACCTGTTCATAATCAAGTTCATTGAGTATTTCATGTCTGTCTCCGGGATAAAGCTTCATTTCGACATTCTTAACCCCTGCCTCACGGTAAGTTCTGCAGATTTCCGGCACGTCCTTACCGAAATGTCCCACAGGATCATCACTTCCCGCCACAAATAAAAGCGGCACTTCTTTCGGCAGTTTGCTGATATGGGCCGGCTCCTGAATAAAGCTCAACACATCAAATAAAACTTTATAGCCGTTCAATGTAAACATAAAACCGCAATACGGATCCTCAAGATAAGTGTCAACATTCGCTTCATTCCGGGACAACCAGTCATACTCTGTTCTGACAGACGGATACTGTTTATTATATGAGCCAAATGCCATTTTCATCATCAGCTGACTTCGGTGATGTTCACCTCTGACAACACTCAGGCTGTGGGCTGTAGTCTTCGCCGCACTCAGCAGTGCCGGCGGCTGTGAACCCGTCCCCATCAGTATCGCACCATCCAGCTGGCTGCCATAAGTCATCAGATATCTTCTGGCCATAAAAGATCCCATACTATGCCCCAGAAGGAAATACGGTATTCTCGGATATCTTGCACGGATTGACTTCGTTACCTTATATAAGTCATCCACGACTGTCTCAGAGCCCTTTGCCTTCGGAAAATATCCCAGTTCCTCTTCATCCTTCGCCGTCTCCCCGTGACCCAGATGATCATTGCCGATTACCATCATACCATGCTGTGCCAGGAATGTCGCCAACCTGTCATAACGGTCCACATATTCACACATGCCATGGGAAATCTGAACAATCGCTCTGATCTCCTCCAACGGATGCCATAAGATCACATGAAGCTTATTCACCCCATTCGTTGAATTCAAATAAAATTCTTCCTTCTCTACCATACCTGCGCCCCCAGTTCGTTTCTCATCATACATCATCAATTCACATCCCGACTCCACCCTTCCCCGCTTGAAGCCGATTATTTTATAACATCTATTATACCCGAATATCGTATAAAACACCAGAAATACACACAAGCTGCCAACAACTTTTTATCCCTATTATACAAATGTGTGTTATCATAAATATAGAAAAAATAATTTATCAAATATAACATCTACATTATCGCTATCACTCACGGATGTTTTTACATAAACTATTTTTACAAACAATACCTCTGACATTCACAGACAGGTGGGATAGAACATTCTGTCTATTCCCTTGGATTAAGCTGAATATTCAATCCCACCGTCCCGAAAGGATTTTTTATGAAAAAACACCTCTTCAGTCTTTTGCAGCGTATCGGTCAGTCTTTTATGCTGCCCATCGCTCTTCTGCCTATCGCCGGTATTTTTCTCGGCATCGGCAGTTCTCTGACCAATACAAACATGCTGGCCGCCTATCACCTGAAAGGGCTCATGGGGCCCGGAACAGCTCCTTACATCCTGTTTTCACTGCTTAACAGTGCCGGTTCGATCATTTTTGACAATCTGCCGATTCTTTTTGCTGTCGGCGTTGCTATCGGTATGGCCCGGACTGAAAAGGCCACGGCCGCACTTTCAGGTATTGTTGCTTTCTTTGTTATGCACAGTACCATCGGAGGTCTGATAACTTATACGGGCCGAAGCCATTCTTTTCTCACCGGTGCAACCACCGAAATCGTTGGCATTACGTCCCTGCAGATGGGTGTTTTCGGCGGCATCATTGTCGGGCTTGGCGTTGCTGCATTGCATAACCGTTTTTACAAAATTGAACTGCCCAAGGTTTTTTCGTTTTTTGGCGGAACACATTTTATCCCGATCATCAGCGCAATCACTTATGTCGGCATCGGTATTCTTATGTTCTATATCTGGCCGCCGATCCAGATTCTGATCAACGATGCAGGCAAACTGGTGCTGATGTCCGGATACGGCGGCACTTTTGTCTACGGGCTTCTGGAACGCGCCCTGATTCCTTTTGGGCTCCACCATGTTTTCTATATGCCTTTCTGGCAAACCGCTGTCGGCGGTCGTGAACTTGTAAACGGCCAGCTCATTGAAGGTGCCCAGAATATCTTTTTTGCAGAACTTGCCAGCCCTGATACTTCACATTTCAGTGTCGCAGCCACACGTTTTATGAGCGGTAAATTTCCGTTGATGATGTTCGGTCTTCCCGGCGCTGCCCTGGCTATGTATACCTGTGCCCGCCCTGAAAATAAAAAAGCTGTAGGAAGCCTTTTGCTGTCCGCAGCCATCTCCTCCGCTGTCACTGGAATTACAGAGCCTCTGGAATTTGCCTTTTTATTCGTCGCTCCGCCGCTATATGTCATTCACTGTGCATTTGCCGGCCTCTCCTATATGCTCATGCATATGCTGAATGTTGGTATCGGTATGACATTTTCCGGCGGTTTCCTGGATTTCTTCCTGTTCGGCATTCTCCAGGGCAATACCAAAACCAGCTGGCTGCATGTCATTCCTGTAGGTATCCTTTATTTCATTGTCTATTTTATCGTTTTCCGGGTAATGATTTTGAAATTTAACTATCAGACACCGGGACATGAAAAGGACAATGCCGCCCCTGTCAATAACGCTGACAACAAAAGTCAACAGATTCTTGACGGTCTGGGCGGTCTTGAGAACATTTCCGATTTAAGCTGCTGTGCGACGCGCCTGCGTGTCACTTTACATCGGCCCTCAAAGCTCAACAAAGAAAAGCTTCTCGCCACAGGCGCTGCTGCTGTTGTGGCCAATGGTGACGGCGTCCAGATTGTCTACGGCCCGGAAGTCACGGTTATCCATGCCCGTCTGCAGGATTATATCGCTCAGATCATTCCTGTTTCATCATCGGTAGCGGATAATTCCGCCGCAGCTCCAACAACTTCAGCAGAAATTTCAAATCCTGCTGTTTCCGCAGAGGCAAAAGATTCTGACAATTTATCAGTTGCCGACGCCATCACTGATATTGTCTATGCTCCATGCAACGGCACTGTTATTCCGCTCAAAGAAATCAATGACGGTGTTTTCTCTGAAGGTTATATCGGCGAAGGATTAGCCATCGAACCTGTTGACGGCAGTTTCTATGCACCATTTGACTGTAGTGTTGCCATGGTTTTTGACACGCATCACGCCATCGCACTGCATACTGCCAATGACACAGAACTGATTCTTCATGTCGGTTTGGATACTGTCAAATTAAACGGCCAGCATCTGGAAGTATTCGTCCAAGAAGGCCAGGAAATCCAAAAAGGGGATCTGATCCTGCGGGCTGACCTGGAAGGTATCCAATCAGCCGGTTGCAGAACCGTCACCCCTGTTATCATCACCGGTGCCGGCGGCGCTGAATCCGTTGAACTTCTTAAAACAGGACCGATTCACATCGGAGACGCTGTTCTTAAAGTCCATTATTAATGTGCATCCGGATCGCAAATTCTATCTGTCTACCCTGACTGAAAAACGGAGCTGCAATGCAGCCCCGTTTTTCGTCTAATGAAGTGTTTCGTTCATACTGCCTGTGCGGTAACCGCCCAGATCCAGTGTTACATATGTAAAACCAAGTTCTTTGAAATAGTTGTAAACTTTTTCACGGATCCCCTCAGCTAACAGTTTTTCAAACTCTGACGGCAGAATTTCGATTCTTGCCATTTTGTCATGGATTCTTACACGCACTTGATAGAATCCCAGATCAAGCAGGAGCTGTTCAGCTTTCTCCACCATACCAAGCTTTTCTTCATTAATGGTTTCTCCATAAACAAAACGCGAAGACAGGCAGGCAAAGGACTGCTTATTCCATGTGGAAAGTCCCAATTCCTTTGATAACTCACGAATCTCCTGTTTGTTCAGTTCTGCTGCACGAAGGGGACTGCTGACACCCAGCTCTTTGACAGCCACAAGTCCCGCTGCAAGACAGATTGCTTACAAATTCTCCACATACAATGTACGAATCGCATTCAGCACGGCAATAACCATCACACCTACATCCGCAAAAATCGCAACCCACATATTGGCAATGCCAAGGGCACCGAGAATCAGACAAATGACTTTAACACCGATGGCAAAATAAATATTCTCATACACAATTCTCATACACTTCCGGGCAATCCTGATAGCCTTGGCAATCTTCAGCGGATCATCATCCATCAAAACAATATCCGCTGCTTCAATGGCTGCATCAGATCCCATAGCACCCATCGCAATACCGATATCTGCTCTTGAAAGTACCGGTGCATCATTAATACCGTCACCCACAAAGGCCAGTTTCTCTTTCTCATTCTTCTGTGACAGCAGTTTTTCCACCATAGCAACCTTATCACCCGGGAGTAATTCACTGTGTACTTCATCAATCCCCAGATTCGCCGCCACTTTGTCCGCAACACGTTTGGCATCGCCTGTCAGCATAACGGTCTTCTTGATACCGGCCACTTTCAGTGCTCTGATAGCCTCTTCTGCATGCGGTTTCAGCAGATCAGCAATCAGAATATGACCGACATATTCACCATCTACTGCCATATGAACAACTGTACCGACGCTGTGACACTCCTGATAAGGAATACCTTCCAGTTCCATCAACTTGGCATTGCCTGCAGCAACGGTTCTGCCGTCTACCTTCGCGATGACACCTTTACCGCTGACTTCCTGCACATCCGTCACTCTGCTCTGATCAATGGCCTTGCCGTAAGCCTTCTGAAGGCTGCGACTAATCGGATGAGATGAAAAGCTCTCTGCCAATGCGGCATACTCAAGGATTTCATTCATCGGCAATGTATTGTGATGCACACCTGTTACTTCAAATACCCCCTGTGTCATTGTACCTGTCTTGTCAAATACAACATATTTCGTTCCGGCCAGTGTCTCCAGATAATTAGAACCCTTTACAAGGACACCTGCATTGCTGGCACCGCCGATACCGGCGAAAAAGCTAAGCGGAATACTGATAACAAGGGCACATGGGCAGCTGATGACAAGGAATGTCAACGCTCGCATGATCCAATCTCCCCATTCCGGTGAAAAACCCATAAAAAGCATCCTGACAATCGGCGGAAGCACTGCCAGCGCCAACGCACCATAGCATACAGCCGGTGTGTAATATTTGGCAAACTTGGAAATAAAGTTCTCTGAACGGGACTTTCTTGAGCTTGCGTTCTCCACCATATCCAGAATCTTCGAAACCGTCGACTCACCAAATTCCTTCGTTGTCTTAATTCTGAGAACACCCGTCATATTGATACAGCCGCTGATCACTTCATCACCTTCCGATGCATCTCTCGGCACGCTCTCTCCTGTCAGTGCACTTGTATTCAATGTGGTGGTTCCCTCAATGATCACGCCATCAATAGGCACTTTCTCACCCGGCTTGACAACGATGATACTGCCAATCTCAACTTCATCCGGGTCCACTTCCTCAATCTCACCGTCACGCTCGATATTCGCATAATCCGGACGAATATCCATCAGATCACTGATATTCCTTCTACTCTTGCCCACAGCGTAGCTCTGGAACAGCTCGCCAATCTGGTAAAACAGCATAACAGCAACACCTTCACGATAATCACCAAGGGCAATCGCGCCTACGGTTGCTACCGCCATCAGAAAATTCTCGTCAAAAACCTGATGATTCTTAATGCCCTTGCCGGCCTTGATCAGAATATCATATCCAATGACAAGATACGGAATCAGAAATAAAACAAACGCCGTATAGTCTTCAACCGTAAGAAAAGAAAAAGCAATCATCAAAACAGCTGCTATAATAATTCTTGTCAAAACCTTTTTCTGCTTCTTATTCACACAGCTCACCTTCCTTTATTCAGTCATACTATCTATAACAAACTTCAAACTCTATGGCAGGATACCAGGGTCAGACGCATCCAATCCTGGTATCTCACAACTTCCGTATTCATTCTGTCTTAAAGGAAAATCTCACAATCGTCCTCAACCTTCTTGCAGTTCTTTAATACTTCCTGCATGACATCCTTCGGCGCTGCACCCTCTTCAAATTCAACACTCATCTTCAGTGCCATGAAGTTGACAACCGCATTCTTCACACCGGCTGTCTTATTCGCTGCATCTTCCATCTTGTTCGCACAGTTGGCACAATCCACATCAATCTTATACGTCTTCTTCATAATAAAATCTCCTTTGAATATATTATTTATTTTTAATCATTTATATGCTCATTTATTCATATGTTAATTTAAGTATACCACAGATAGAGATGATGTCAATAGAAGACTCTGTTTTTTCAAAATTATTATTGCATTATATAATCTTCATCTATACAGATACTGCATCTTCTAAATAAAGACCCAAAATGATTTAAGGATGGAACCGAAATTGCTGCTATTTCCGTTCAGGAGAAGTTTGTTTTTGATGTGTTATGATGTTTTTACACGATGCGCATCATATTTTGAAGTTTTTTATTACTCGTATATGAATTCGTTTTATGGTAAAATGGAGGTAGATTTTATGGCACAATGGCAGCCATCCACCTTTACACCTGATAAAACTGCAGATACCGCTGCTTACGCAGCATCCTTGTCTGCTTCAGCAACTTCTCAATCACTGAACAGAACTTTTTTATCCAGTCTGTTCGAACAGATTTTTAATTTCCCATCAGAAGCACTATCCCTTTACAATGCAATTAATGGGACGAACTATTCAGACCCCGGTCTGTTGACGATTACAACCCTCAGCGGTGCGCTTTTCCTTAGATATCGCAATGACTGTCCCGAATTGAAGATATCCTTGAACTTCTTTCTGAAATTGGTTGCATTCCTGATGATATCCGGGAACGGATTACATCTGAGACTCATCTTGATACTCTCAAGCAATGGTCCAGAAATGCCGCGCGCTGTCAGAATTTAGAAGAATTTATTGAGAGAATGTAACAGTCTCACGAGAGAACTGCCCGGCCAAATGTCTTTTTAAACACATAGCCGGGCAGTTCTTAAAACTTAAATGTTTTGCCAATATTTTTATTGAATTTCACTGTGCATCTGCTGCAGTGATTTAACTCCATTATTTTCTTCCATATGTGCTTTCACATAACCAATGCCCTCAGCGGTTGCTTTCGCTGCTGCGATGGTTGTCATATATGGAATCTTTGCCTTAATGGCGGCTTTACGAAGATAACTGTCATCATGCACACTTTCTTTGCCTGCCGGTGAATTAACTACAAGGTCAATCTTGCCATTCGTGATCATATCCAGAATGTTCGGACGTCCTTCATAAAGTTTCTTCACCTTTTCAGCCGGAATACCGGATTCATTCAGCAGATCACAGGTCTTTCCTGTTGCAATGATCTTAAAGCCGTCTTCATGGAATCGCTTTGCCACATCCACGACTTCTGGCTTATCTTTCTTATTCACAGAGATCAAAACTGTGCCTTCCAACGGCAGTTTCAGAGATGCGGCTTCCTGCGCCTTGAAAAAGGCTTCGCCGTAGGACTCGGATAAGCCAAGTACCTCACCAGTTGAACGCATTTCCGGTCCGAGAACAGGATCTACTTCCGGGAACATATTGAATGGGAATACAGCTTCCTTGACACCATAGTATGGAATCTTCTGCTCTTTCAATTCCGGAACAGGTGACGGACGACCTGTTAATTCTGATGTAATAATATCTGTTGCCAACGGCACCATACGGATATTGCAGACTTTGGATACAAGCGGCACTGTACGAGATGCTCTCGGATTGGCTTCCAGAACATACACTTTTCCGTTCTCAATGGCGTACTGCATGTTCATCAGTCCCCTGACATGCATTTCCTCAGCGATCTTTCTTGTATATTCCTTGATTGTTGCCACATTTTCAGGTGAAATATGCACAGAAGGCAGGATACAAGCAGAGTCACCGGAATGAACACCAGCCAGCTCAATATGCTCCATAACAGCCGGTACAAAGGCATGTGTACCATCGCTGATGGCATCTGCCTCACATTCTGTAGCATGATTCAGGAAACGGTCAATCAGGATTGGTCTGTCCGGCGTCACACCAACTGCAGCTGCCATATAGCCGGCCATGCTCTCATCATCATAGACAACTTCCATACCGCGGCCGCCAAGAACATAGGAAGGACGTACCATAACCGGGTAACCAATCTTATTGGCGATCTCCAGTGCTTCATCAACGGTTGTTGCCATGCCGGATTCAGGCATCGGAATGTCAAGTTTTTCCATCATGGCACGGAACAGGTCACGATCTTCTGCAAGATCAATGACTGCAGGTGCTGTACCAAGAATCTTTACGCCGTTTTTCTCAAGCTCTGCTGCCAGATTCAGTGGTGTCTGACCGCCAAACTGTGCAATCACGCCCAATGGTTTTTCTTTCTTATAAATGCTGAGAACATCTTCCAGTGTCAGCGGCTCAAAATAAAGCTTGTCAGATGTGTCATAATCGGTAGAAACAGTTTCCGGATTACAATTGACAATAATAGTCTCAAAACCAAGCTTCTTTAAGGCAAGGGCTGCATGTACACAGCAATAGTCAAACTCGATACCCTGACCAATTCTGTTTGGACCGCCACCGAGGATCATAATCTTCGGTTTTGCCTCAGACACAGGATTCTTGTCTTGGGCATTGTAAGTGGAATAATAATACGCGCTGTCTTTTGTACCACTGACATGGACACCTTCCCATGCTTCTTCAACCCCAAGGCTGATTCTGTGATTACGGATTTCTTCCTCAGGAATCTCCAGCAGCTGGCTCAGATATTTATCAGAGAAACCATCTTTCTTTGCCTGGATCAAAAGTGCATCTGCCGGCAGATGGCCTTTGGACTTAAGAATTTCTTCCTCTTCCTCAACCAATTCACGCATCTGCTCAATAAAGTATGTCTTCACCTTGGTCAGGTCGAAAATCTCTTCTGTTGTTGCGCCCTTGCGGATAGCTTCGTACATGATAAAATGACGATCGCTTGTCGGATTAATCAGCAAATGTAAAAGTTCTTCCTTTGTCATGGTATCATAATTCTTTGCATGACCAAGACCGTAACGGCCTGTTTCAAGACTTCGGATGGCTTTCTGAAAGGCCTCTTTGTAGTTCTTTCCAATACTCATAACTTCACCGACCGCACGCATCTGTGTGCCAAGCTTGTCTTCAACGCCTTTGAATTTCTCAAAAGCCCAGCGTGCAAACTTGATAACCACATAGTCTCCATCCGGTACATATTTGTCCAAGGTACCATATTTTCCGCAAGGAATATCCTTCAGTGTCAAGCCTGTTGCCAGCATTGCAGACACAAGAGCGATTGGGAAACCTGTGGCCTTAGAAGCCAGAGCAGATGAACGTGATGTACGTGGATTAATCTCAATAACAATAATTCTGTCTGTCACAGGATCATGAGCAAACTGTACGTTTGTACCACCAATAACCTCAACAGATTCAACAATCTTATAAGCCTGTTCCTGAAGACGTTTCTGGCATTCTTCAGAGATTGTCAGCATTGGTGCTGCACAGAAAGAATCGCCGGTATGCACACCCAGAGGGTCGATATTCTCAATAAAACATACCGTAATCATGTTGTTATCTTTATCGCGGACAACTTCCAGTTCCAGTTCTTCCCATCCAAGAATGGACTCTTCTACAAGAACCTGGCCCACAAGACTGGCCTGAAGACCTCTGGCACAAACAGTCTTTAATTCTTCTTTATTATAAACAAGGCCGCCGCCGGCGCCACCCATTGTATAAGCCGGCCGAAGGACCACCGGATAATCCAGTTTATCTGCAATAGCAAGGGCCTCTTCCACACTGTAAGCGACCTCGCTTCTCGCCATCTCGATACCAAGTTTGTCCATCGCATGCTTAAATTCAATACGGTCTTCACCACGCTCAATGGCATCCACCTGTACACCAATAACTTTTACATGATATTTATCCAAAATACCGGCCTTATTCAGCTCTGCACACAAATTCAGACCGGACTGTCCGCCCAAATTCGGCAAAAGCGCATCCGGACGTTCCTTTGCAATGATCTCTTCCAGACGTTCCACATTCAACGGTTCAATATACGTCACATCCGCTGTCTCAGGATCTGTCATAATAGTTGCAGGGTTGGAATTAACCAAAACAATCTCATAACCCAGTTTTTTCAATGCCTTGCAGGCCTGAGTGCCTGAATAATCGAATTCGCAGGCCTGACCGATAATAATCGGACCAGAACCAATAATAAGTACTTTATGAATGTCTGTTCTCTGTGGCATGATAAAATCCTCCTTATTTTAATTACTATTATAGACATAGGTCGTACCTATTCACAAGCTTTTTTTCCAGAATTGTAATTAATTGTAAAAGTATTATTTATTACCCTACATTATAAACCGTTTAAATGGCAGTCCTTCACCCATTTCGACAACATTTTCGACGCGTTTTATCAATATTTTAAATATATTCATTGCTTTTTGTAATAATAAATTGTATACTGTTACTAACGACTTATATACGATTACAGGAGGCCCCTATGGATTTTAAACAATTGCACTCTTTTATCTCCGTTGTCCGCTGCAGAAGTTTCACGGAAGCAGCCGAAGAATTGGGCATCTCACAACCCACCATCAGCACTCATATCCGAATTTTGGAGGAAGAATTAAATTCACGGCTCATCGTACGCACAGCCAAAAGCTTTGAAGTCACCCCTCGAGGCATGGAACTTTTTGAATGTGCCCAAAACATTCTGAAACTCAGAGATGACATGGTCAGCCGCTGGAACGGTCACGGTTCCAAGGTGATTCGTCTTGGCGTTTCTACAATTCCATCCGCCTACATTCTTCCGGAAGTACTGCCGACATTCGGCAAAAGCCACGATGATATTTATTTTGTTGTTACCCAGAGCGACAGCCGCGGCATTATTGATGCTGTTCATAAAGGCAGTTATGATCTGGGCCTTGTGGGCATGAAAACCGATGACGAACAGCTTGTTTTCAAAAAGTTTTATCAGGATCATCTGGTTCTGATTGCACCTGTCACTGACTATTTTCTGGAAATGAAGGATACTGGCAGCTTTTCCCTTGAGAAGGTCCTTCAGGAGCAGCCTGTCATCTTACGTGAACAGGGCAGCGGCACCGGCAAATCGGCTTCTGCTTTTCTCGAAAAAATCGGCATTCCCGAAGATAAACTCCATATTGCTGCCCGCATCAATGATCAGGAAGCCATCAAAAACCTTGTTGCCGGCGGCCTCGGCGTCTCCATCGTCTCCGAAAAAGCCGTCCATGACTATATCGATGCCAAAAGGCTGCTGCAGTTCGAACTGCCGGGACATATCGCCGGTAGAGAATTTTATATCATCTATCATAAGGATTTTATTTTAAAAGACTACGTTTGTGAGTTTATAAAATACTTAGAACATTGCTATAAACAGTAACTTTTCATGATACTTATCAGGCAATTATGAAAACAATTCACCAAAGGAGGATTTTACAATGTTGAATTTACCCGCTAATTTTGAAACCTACGCTGAAGCCCGCAAATCCGGCTTTATGAAGATGAAAGAAATCAAAGACAATGGCGGCCGTATCGTGGGTGTTTACTGCTCTTTTGTTCCTCAGGAACTTCTGATGGCTGCCGGTGCTGCCGCTGCGCCTTTATGCGCTTCCAGCGATGAACCGATTCCTGCTGCCGAGACGAAACTGCCCCGCAATCTCTGTCCGCTGATCAAAGCCAGCTACGGTTTCGCTCTGACAGACACATGTCCTTATTTCTATTTTTCAGATTTCATTGTGGGTGAAACCACCTGTGACGGCAAGCGCAAGATGTTTGAACTGATGAACGAGTTAAAAGAAACTTATGTTATGCAGCTGCCGCACTCCAGAGACGACGCAGCGCTCCGTTCCTGGACCGAGGAAGTCATCCGCCTAAAAGAAAAACTGGAAGATTTTTACCATATCACCATTACGGAAGAAGACATTCGTGATGCCATCCGTCTGAAAAATCACGAACGCCGCGCCATGCTTGGTTTCCTTGAACTCGGCAAACTGAATCCCGCACCAATCAGCGGTTATGAGATGGGTACCCGCCTAGACGGTCTTGGTTTTAATTTTAATCTCGAAGAACGTATTGCCATTATCGAGGAACGCACAAAAGAAGTGTTGACAGACTGGGAAACTAATTATAAAGGTAAAGCAAGTGATCGTCCGAGACTCCTGATTACAGGATGTCCAAACAGCGGTGTCCGTGACAAAATTATCAAAACCGTTGAGGAACTCGGCGCGGACGTGGTAGCTTTCGACTGCTGCAACGGTACCCGTGAAAAAGTAGAACCGGTTGACGAAAATATGCCGATTTATGACGCCCTTGCGAAAAAATACCTCAATATCAACTGCTCTGTTATGAGCCCGAACAACAGCCGTATGCAGTATATTGATGAAATGATTGACGAATATCAGGTAGACGGCGTCATCGAAATTATCCTTCAGGCCTGTCATACTTACAATATCGAATCCCATTATGTGAAACAAACTGTAACAAATAAAGGAAAATCCTACCTGATGATTGAAACTGATTATTCCCAGGCGGATAAAGGCCAGATTCGGACCCGTCTGGAAGCTTTTCTTGAAACATTGGAGAAATAATAAATCAATGAGTACAACACCTGTTTATTTTGCCGGTATTGATATCGGTTCAACCGCCTCCAAGACTGTTGTCCTAAAGGATGGTAAAATTGAAGATTATTTTGTACTGCCCACAGGATGGAACGGCCGCGAAACCGCCAATGCCATTCTGGAACAGCTCAAAAGCCGGGGCTATGCAGATGACATGCGCTGCGTTGCCACCGGCTACGGCCGTATCTGTGTAGATTATGCTGACAAAATTGTTACGGAAATCACCTGCCACGGCAAAGGTGGATGGGCCATTTTTAAGAAAAATATGACCATTATCGATGTTGGCGGACAAGATACCAAAATGATCAAAGTTGTTGACGGACAGGTGGCAGATTTTCTAATGAACGACAAATGTGCCGCCGGTACCGGCAAATTCATCGAAGTCATGGCTACCCGTCTGGGAGCTGATTTGAATGAAATGTATGAACTGGCAGCCAAAGGACAGCCTCTGGCTATCAGCGCCATGTGTACGGTTTTTGCAGAATCAGAAGTTATCAGCCACATCGGCTCCGGTGAGAAACGTGAAGATATCGCGGCCGGTGTCATTCACTCCGTTGCCAACCGGGTTGCCAATCTGGCAGCACGCTTCGGTGTTGAAGAAAATATTGTTCTTACCGGCGGTCTCTGTGAAAGTCCTTATTTTATTCAGACACTTTCCGACAAACTCGAACACAAGGTTGAAACCGACGCATTTGCCAGATATGCCGGTGCTCTGGGTGCCGCACTGACAGCTGCCAAAAGGAGGGATTTAGTGTGATTTATCTGGATTCATCGGCCACTTCATTTCTAAAGCCGCCTCAAGTGGCGGAAGCCGTCTTTCGCTCTTTTAATACCATCGGCAATGCCGGTCGAGGCGCTCATGCCCCGACCCTGAACGCCTCCCGGCTTATTTATGATACCCGCGAAAAACTGGCTGCACTCTTTGGCACACCGGACCCATCCCGCATTGCTTTTACATGCAATGCCACGGAAGCCCTGAACATTGCCATTCATGGCGCTATCCATCCCGGTGAACATGTTATCACAACCGCATGCGAACACAATTCCGTCCTTCGTCCACTCTATCTGAAAGAAAAAGAAGGCACTGAACTAACCATTATCCCGGCTGACAAAAAAGGCCGTATCCGGTATGATTTACTGGAATCTTCCGTAAAATCCAACACATCCGCCATCGTCCTGACTCACGCTTCCAATTTATCCGGAAACGTCACAGATTTGGCTTTTGTGTCGAATTTTGCAAAAAAACATGGACTGCTGCTGATTGTGGATGCTTCGCAAACAGCCGGAAGTCTGCCTATCAATGTGGTAAAAATGGGCATTGACATTCTCTGTTTTACCGGACACAAAGGGCTCTTCGGTCCTCAGGGAACCGGCGGTCTCTATGTCCGTGAAGGCTTAACCCTTTCGCCTTTGAAGTCCGGCGGCAGCGGTGTCCACAGTTTCGACAGACAGCATCCGACAGATATGCCCACGGCATTAGAAGCCGGCACATTAAACGGCCACGGTATCGCCGGACTGAATGCCGGATTGGATTATATTCTATCGACTGGTGTCAAAAACATTCATGCTAAAGAGATTTCTCTGTCCCGCCGCTTTGTAAATGGTATTTCCGACATTTCTGATTTGAAACTATACGGTGATATAGATGCACCTCTTCGTACACCGATTATCTCACTGAACATCGGCAATATGAGTTCTGCCTCCGTCAGCGATATTCTCTGGGAAGACTACGAAATCTGTGTCCGTGCCGGTGCCCACTGTGCACCCCTGATGCACAAAACATTTGGCACAGAAAAACAGGGGGCCGTGCGTTTCAGCTTTTCATGTTTTAACACCGAAGCTGAAATTGATACGGCTATTCAGGCAATGCATGAAATCGCAGAATAACTTTATTTTTTAAACATGTCTTTGGCAAAAAATGCAATAACTTTATAAACCGGGTTCTCCATATGACGAACCACCTGTTTTAATTCTTTGCGGACAGCAATCCCCTGCGGACAATGCTGTTCGCATTTGCCGCATTGTCTGCACAAAGACGCATTGGTTCGTTCTGCCCTGAAAGTCGTACACATCAGATACTCCCGCATTCCTGTAAAAAAGTTATCGGTATAACGCACATTATAGCATCTAAATGCCCCCGGGATATCAACGCCATATGGGCAGGGCTGACAATAACCGCAACCGGTACAAGGTACTTTCATCTTCTCATTCACAGCATTTCTGACATCTTCAAACATCGCACCATCGGTTTCTGTCATTTCTCCGACTTTCACTGTATCTGCAATCCGTATATTTTCCTGAATCATTGCCATGCTGTTCATACCGGACAGCACAACACTAATCTCCGGCTGATTCCAGAGCCAGCGAAGCCCCCATTCTGCCGGACTGCGCTTCGGTTCGGTTGCCGCAAACAAATCCTTAGCCTTTTTCGGCAAACCGTTGACCAGCCTGCCGCCCCTCAGCGGTTCCATGATAATCACCGGAATGCCCTTTTTCGCTGCATAAGCAACACCTTCCGCACCGGCCTGGTTGTGAATATCCATATAATTATACTGGACTTGACAAAATTCCCAATCATAGGCATCCAAAAGCGCTATAAAATTCTGACTGTTGCCGTGGTAGGAAAATCCAATCCGACGAATCTGCCCGTTTTCCTTTTTCTCATTGATCCAGTCAAGAATTCCCATCCGGACTAATTTCTTCCAGATATGCACATCCGGCAGCATATGCATCAGATAGTTATCCACATAATCCGTCTGCAAACGCTTTAGTTGTTCACAAAAAAGCTTCTCCAACTCATCTATAGAGTGAATGAGATAGTGCGGCATCTTTGTGGCAATCTGAATCTGCGCCCGCCAGTGATTCTTTGCCACCAACTCCCCCAACACCTTTTCATTGCCGCGATAAATGTAAGCCGTATCAAAATAATTCACGCCATGCGCAATGGCATAGGCCAGCTCCCGCTCTGTTTCCTTCATATCCACACTGCCACCCTTTTTCGGGAACCGCATGCACCCAAACCCAAGAATCGACCAGTCATTTTGTCTATACTCCATTCAAAATCCTCCATCAACTTATCAATAAAACGTCATCCAACACCGCCATGTACCAACTGCATCATAAGCGCCTGCCGGAAATCAACCGCACATACAACCTTTCATAAGACATATTATCACCCCATTATATCAGATATTCTCTCCATCTAAAGCATTTCTTAACCATTTCTTAACAGTTTTTCGCCCTCCATTCAATGCCATGCTATTGAATTTTCCATCTGGAAATGCTATACTCTAACATGCTTACATTATATTTAAATCTTTATAATGAAATATTAACCTATTCAACCTACAAATACATATTTTAGGTCTTTCGCCAGTTGCGAAACTCAACTTCCTTGGATAAAATCTGCTAATCAGCCGTTCACAGCAGGTGCTTCTAACATGGCCGGTACTTAGGTGCTGTCCTTTAGCACCTTATGTACCGTTGCCAATGTTAGGCAGTGCGAACGTGCTTGCTGTGAACAGCTGATTAGCAGATTTTTCAAAGCACCTGAAGTTTCGCACCCTCCAAAGAAAAAGGAAAACCGCATGACTTATACAGAACAATGTGTCCCCCTGATTCGACATATTCACTGTGCTATGGAAAAAGAAGCCAACAACAAGCTCCGTGAAATGGACCTGACGGTTTCTCAGATTTATCTGCTCCAGGCGCTGAATCATGCCCCTGATGGTACGCACACACTTACACTTAAAGCACTTGAAAAACAGCTGCAGATTGGACAGTCCACCACCGTCGGTCTTGTTAAACGGCTGCAGAAGAAAGATTTTGTCACCTGCACCCAAAGCATTGATGACAAGCGCATCAAAATTGTTGCATTAACTGTGGCAGGAAAGAATATTTGCTGCAATGCAGAAGCCCATATGACGCATGTCTTCGACCATATGTCAGAAGGCCTCTCTGAAAATGAGAAAAAAATCCTGCTCACGCTTTTGACCCGCGTCCAGCAGAATCTGATTCCACACCAGGATTCACAAATGGATCCCGAAAGTTAAAAGATATAGGAGTCTTATCATGTCTAATCTTACTACAAATGATACACAGCTTTTCGTTGGTATTGATGTAGGTTCCACAACCACCAAAATCGTTGCCATCAATCCCGAAAAGCATGAAATTTTATTATCTAATTATAAACGCCACAACGCAGCCCAGGCCCAGAGTGTACAGGATGCCCTGGCATTTTTTGAGGATAAATTTCCAAATACCCGTATCCGTC
>OODK01000447.1_pt1 | contig 38060 bp, 30 predicted proteins | sample 1671371 | NCBI WGS metagenome assembly OODK01 (sample SAMN06348150, study PRJEB24527) | human gut metagenome | biome: human gut; feature: ankylosing spondylitis patient; material: feces | host: Homo sapiens | place: China | collected 2015-10 | reverse complement strand
TGATATTTGATGTATTCATAATAATTTACTCCTTTGAGTATATTTAAACACATTTAAACACATTTGGCAATATATTCAATTACTTATTTTTTCCTCCTTTATTTAGACTTTTGTATGGTTCTTCCGGCGGTCCCTGTGGTTCCCTGATTCCATCCGGTTATTTCTCCATCCAGGTCAGTTCTTATCTCTTTTAAAAAATGCTGACACCTACCAGATATTATAGCATGAATCCATTTGAAAGCCATAGCAAAATCGGATTTTCCTGAGATTTTCCCCGATTCTGATTGCCTTTTGCCCATATCAGTGATAAAATAGACAGGCATGGAATGATGGATTCGTGCTTGTATCACAGGACAGGAGGAAAAGTATGAAAGTCTGGCAGGTATTATTAATTATTTTAGTGATTTTGATTGCCGTACTGGTTGTCCTTTATTTTCTTGGCAAACGTGCACAGAAAAAGCAGGAGGAAAATCAGGCACAGATTGAGGCTGCAAAACAGACCGTCAATATGTTGATCATTGATAAGAAGAGACTTCGGATCAAAGAATCCGGACTCCCGCAGATGGTAATCGATCAGACGCCGAAGCTGATGCGCAGAACAAAACTTCCCATCGTAAAAGCAAAGATCGGTCCGAGAATTATGACGATGGTTGCTGACGAGAAGATTTTCGATCTGATCCCATTGAAAAAAGAAGTGAAAGCTACAATCAGTGGTATCTATATCACAGATGTCCGCGGTGTCAGAGGTCCTCTGGAACAGCCAAAACAGAAGGAAAAGTTCTTCCAGAGAATGAAAAACAAAATCGCAAAAAAAGACAAATAAACAATCAAACAATAAAAAACAGAGCTTATTTTCCAGTGATGGATGATAAGCTCTGTTTTTTGCTGCATGCATATCAATAATTGGTCCGGTGCCCCAATTTTGATTATGCTCTGAAAAATGTAGTCTCTTTGCTGCCCTTCGGGGTTACACGGATATGCATCTGACAGTCCGCTACTTTCTGACCATTCATCCCAAGAACATATTCTGTCTTTATCTCCAGAAGTTCCTCTTCTTCCCCTAAATTTACTCCGGTCGTTGTGATATCCATCTGGATCGGACCATATGGTGTCTGATAGCAGGCCATGTTCTGTTTTTCTGTCTCAAAGACCATATTGGTCTGTACCGGTCCTTTTTTTCGCACTTCCATATGACCGGGACGGATCTTGACCAGGTTATGTATCGGTTCGTCAAGTCCTTCCATCTGTTCCTCATACAACAGATAGTGGGTATTGTTCCGGTAATAATATTCTCCGACAGTGATCAGCTCCAGAGGTTCATCAGAACCATGGGGGTCATCCGTGGTCTGCATACCTTTCAGATGGATCAATACTTCTTTTGTCATCTTTTTATTCCTCCAGATTTACCTGTTTTGTCATCTCCACATCATAGGGGAGAATGGAGTTGGCAAAGCTTTTGAACTTTTCTGCCGCATCACTTACATAGAAACGGTATGGAAATTCTTCTTCTACCGATCCCTGATTCAGCAGGTCCTGTTCGATCAGTAATTGTTTTAATGCCAGTGAGGTTTCGTACGCCGGGTTTACCAGCTGTACCTGATCACCCATAATAGATCCGATCACCCCGCGGAGTAGTGGGTAATGGGTACAGCCAAGGATCAGGGTGTCTACTTTTTCGTCCTGCATCTCTTTCAGGTATCTGCGGGCCACGATCTCTGTGACCGGATCTTTTCGCCAGCCCTCTTCTACCAGTGGCACGAATAACGGGCAGGGTTTTCCGACTACCGTGATTTCAGGATCAATCTGCTGGATCAGTTCTCTGTACATGTGGCTGTTGATGGTCGCTTCGGTTGCGATAACACCAACTCTTTTTTTTGTAGTCTCTCTTGCCGCTACCCTGGCTCCCGGTTTTACCACACCGATGATCGGGATATCGATTTCTTTTTCAAGGGTATCCAGTGCCAGCGCACTTGCTGTATTGCAGGCGATCACAATCGCTTTTACGCCCTGTTTTTGCAGAAATCGGACGATCTGTCTGGAATACCGGATGACGGTTTCTTTGGATTTGCTTCCATACGGAACACGGGCGGTATCTCCGAAGTATACGATTTTTTCCATGGGCAGGTTTCTCATGATTTCTCTGGCTACCGTGAGCCCGCCGACACCGGAATCAAATACACCTATCGGTGCGTTACGATCTGTTTTCATGTCTCTTCTCCCATTCAGGTTTCCTGTTTTTACAGTTCCACTTTCTTCTGTCACTGCTTACATACTTATCATATTCTACCTGTTTCGTAAGAAGAATTCAAGTCTAAACCGGATTTTCAGCTTCTGTGGATGCAGAAGGAGGTCATATGCATCTTCATCGAGTACCTGTTGCAGTTTTTCTTCGCCCTCCTCGGTCATGGAAGGCTCCAGCGCATCCGCAAAGCACAGGGAGGGGTAGAGGACGCACCACCAGTTATGGCCTTTTGCCTGTCCGATATCCACACGAAGGGCATCATAGATTCCTTCCGGGAAAGTACAGGTTCCATAGGTTTTTTCAGGGAACCATTCTTTCTGAAGAGTTACGGTGACGGGTTCCGGGGCGGCCATACGGGTGGCTTCTTTCCGGATGTCCGGGAGATTTTTCCTGATGCACTGTATGGTTTCTGGTTTACTGGTGTTTTCGGCGAGGATGGGTGTCAGCCATTCCAGGAGGGATTGTTTGATCCTGAGTTTTTTTTGCTGGTCGGCGACGGTATCACTGTTGGCTCTTATGTGAAAGCGTAGTACTTGTGTTGCGATTTGTTGCTGAAGGGTGGAAGTGGACTTGTCTTGGAGATAGCGGGGGGATTCTGTCACGAGAAGTAAGGAGAGGAACAGGAGGGCTGTTAGGGTTGCGGGGGATTGGTGTTTCATTTTTTATGGCTCCTTTTGTTTTTTTTAGAGGATTGACGGGGGTGAGGGATGTTATTCATTTTGGGGGAGGAATATTGTTGGTGGCGTGAAACCATAGTCAAATGCGGACGAAACAATGGCTCGCACCGGAGTTGCAACCGATGCGGACGAAACAATGCCCCTGCCCCGGAGCGTGAGACAACCGCCGGCAAAAGGCTGTCTCACGCTCCGGGGCAGGGGCATTGTTTCTGGGTATTGGAAAGCGGCAGGTATGTATGGTGTGGATAGTGTTGAGTTTCGGATATTGCAGGCAATTATTGTGTTTTTCTGGGGTATCAGGCACATAGAAAATCAGGAGGCCAGAGGGTTATGAACTCCTGTTCTCCTGATTTTTTATGTATCGCTTATACACTTGTCTGCGAGTCCCAGTTTGTGGGAGATTTTATCCGAATGAGGGTAAAATATACCGCAAAGTGGGGCTTGCAGATTGCGGAAATGATTTTTCGGACACGCTCTAGTACATCGTTTCGTAAATAACTATATCATTCACGCAGGATACGGATTCGAGTGTGCAGTTCAAAAAACGTAGGCGTAGCGGGCTACGCTGAGGCTTTTTAAACTGTGCAATCGGATTCGTAGACAAGTGTATGATACAGTTATTTCGAAAACGATGTACTAGTACAGCGAATATTAAGTAACCGCCATATTGACTTGTCTGATTTTTCATCTGCTGCGTTGTCGTCAATCGTCGTAGCCACCGCTACGCCTCATTCCTCCGCCTTGCAGATGAAGAAATCATCCTACGTCAATATAGCAGATACTTAATTTTCGCTGTACTAGTTCTGACGGATGTCGATAATGCCGTTTGCAAGGATTTCGTCATCGAACTGGTAGGAGGCGCCTGTGCCGTTGAGGTTCAGGTACATTTCTTTCAGGTCGCTTTCGTTGACGATCCATGCCATGGATATCTGGATGCTTTCGCCCGGTTTGAGGGACGGGATATAGTTTCCGCCATTACCATAGTTCTCGGTTACACTGCAGTATTTCATTTCACCGGTTCTGGCTGCTCCGTCCCAGGTGCAGCGATCGTAGCCGTCTCCGGCTTCTTCGCCCGGTGTATACACTTTGTACGTACTGCCATCGTTGTGGCACATCATCAGGGAACCAAGGTAGAGTATATGATTTGCTTCCTGATCTGATGTATTGGTGTATGTGACGGTAGCATATACCAGTTTTTGCTGTTCGGTCTTTGTTTTTACGACTTCATCCAGCGAATCGACTCCGTCTCCTTCCCGGATGTAGGAGATTGTGTTTTCTTTTAATTTTCCATCTTCTCCGACGGCATCTTCCCATCCCTCCGGAATCTGACCGTTCAGAAGCTGAAGGTCATCTGCGATCTGAACAGAATCTACCGTTGCCTGTATCGGAACATTGTCTACATAATTTCCATCTTTATCTTCACCGCTGGCTGTCAGATCAACTTTCTCTCCGACTTTGGCAACCGGAAGCCGGTCAGCAGATACACTGGTTACAGCTTCGTCTTCCTGTACTTCTTCCGGTGAGACGATATCACTCCAGGTATACATACCGGCAGTTTCGATCATGGTATCTTTTTCTGTGATCTGAAGATTGTCTGCCACCTTCAGGGCATCCTCTTTGGATACATCATCGCCCACATAGATGATGATCACACGGTATTCTTCCGGACAAAACAGGTATATACGCTGGTTAAAGAAGCCGTCCTGTATCACTTCATGATATCTCAGATAGACACCTTCGTACTTGCCAAAAGTATGTTCCTCACTCTCTACGATATTTTTATCTTCTTTTGCTTTCTCAAAATCATCACTGTCAAGCAGTACAGAACTAAATGTAAAGCCACCGTTTTGTGCTGTATATTGCAGATGATCTTCATCTGTCCATGTCATGCCATCCGGAATATAGTTCGTAGAGATTGCCACATCATGAATCTGTGCCGGGAGCTGCACGGATGTTCCACCATCTGCCTGAATTCCTGTCTCCACACGGTAATTTCCCTGTTTTTCCACATACATATGGTACAGTCTGTTGCCGGCATATGCCACGGTGGAAGTAGCAAGCAGACACAGGGCTGCTGCAGCGGCGGCCTGCATTTTGTTCCATTTTCTTTTCTTTATGGATACCACTTTGGTATCCTGCAGCTGTCTGTTGACTTCTTCCTGTACCATCTTATGAATAAAATCGGGAGTTTCCGGGATATTGTTTTTCATCTCTTCTAATCTCATGTCCACGCCTCACTTTCCTGCAGATCCTGTCGTAATTTTCCTCTTGCTCTGGCCAGTCTCTTCTGTACGGCTCCTTCGCTGATATCCATAATCTGCGCAATCTCTCTGATGTTAAAATTCTCAATATAATACAGAATCACCGGCATCCGCAGATCTTCTTTCAGAGAGCCTACTGCTTTGTACAGATCGCTGTAGTCACTCTTTTCATCCGCTGCAAGCTCTGTCGTCTCACACATCTCGTCCAGAGAAATCACCTTACTTGTCTTTCTCAGGATGGTATAGCACTCGTTGATCAGGATCCGCATCAACCATGTTTTTGCATATTTGTCATTTCGCAGTGTATGCACTCCGGAAAATGCCTTTACAATCGTCTCCTGTATGGCATCCGCACAATCCTGATCGCTGTATAGCATGGATTTTGCAGTGGAATACATCTGCCTCTCGGAATCCAGGATCAGGGTTCCTAATTGTTCTTTTGTCACTTTTACACCACCTTTTCTGGTTGGTTTGCCGGCCGGCTTTTTTTGTTTACATAGATTAGACGGAAAACTCCGGAAAATATCCCTCTCTGATTTCTTTTTTATCTTATCATATTCCCTGACTGTCTGAAAATCATCTTTCTGTTATGCACAGACAGCAGGAGCCTGAGAATCTTGCTACTGATCCTCAGACTCCTGCTGTTTATAGTTGTACTATGTAATGTATTCCTTATTTACTTTCCACAATCCTCCGCTCTTTTCCATCTGCGATCTTCAAGAAGATGAATCCGAGGAAGAAAAAGATTGCCTGTGATGCCACTGCAATATTAATGGTTCCTCCAGCCAGTTTTACTCCTGCAATCACAGCTGATCCAAGGAAAGATGCTCCTTTTGAAAAAATATCATACAGTCCAAAATACTCTCCCGAGTTATCCGGTGGAATGATCTTGGAAAAATACGATCGCGACAGGGACTGGATAGATCCCTGAAAGCATCCCACACCGAATGCCAGAAAACTGAAACCTATCAGATTCTTTAAGGTCAGCGCATACAGGCAGACGATAAAATACCCTGCAATGCATACCAGGATCAGCTGCACAGTATCGTACTTCTTCGACAATTTTGCAAATACCAGTGAACCGCCAAATGCAACAACCTGTGTCGCCAGCAGACAGATCACCTGTCCCACAGTACTCAAGTTCAGGTCGGTTCCGATATTGATACAGTTATCAATAATCGTTCCCACGCCATCGATGTAGAGAAAGAATGCGATCAGAAAGAAAAATACTTTTTTATCTTTTGTTGCGATAAACCGGATGGTTTCAAAGATCCTGCGGAACGCACTTCTCACTGCATGTTCTTTCTTTTCCACGTAATTGATCTGTTTATAATTCTTTATCAGCGGAACCGTCACCAGAAGCCACCAGAGCCCCGTAACCGCAAACCCGATCGCCATGGATAACTTACCGGAAATGATACCCACCATATCCGGTCCGAGTACATAAGCCACCAGCGCGATCAGAAACGGAATACACGATCCAAGATATCCCCATGCATAACCATAAGAAGAAACTTCGTCCATCCGTTCTTCTGTGGTGATATCGTTTAACATCGAGTCATAAAACATCAGGGACATATTGTAAAAGATCTTGGTTACTGCAAACAGGAGCAAAAATACGATCCACTGACAGGCAAATCCATTCAGGATGCACCCACAGACACCCACTGCAACGGTACTGGTAAAAAATATCTTTTTCATGCCTTTATAATCAGAAATCGCTCCACATACCGGACCCAGCAACGCAACCACGATCGTGATCACCGCGATCGCCATCGAATAATAAGCCGTTGCCCGATCCGACGTCAGCTGCCCCGGCTTTGTCCCTATCGCCATCGCCTTAAACCAGATAGGTATCAGCGCACACGCCAGCATCGTATACGCCGAATTACCCACATCATAAAGCACCCAGGCGAACTCTTTGTCGTTCAGATTGCGGAATATTCTTCTCTTCTTCATACAGCGTCCTCCATCCCCATATACATTTTCTGAAAATTCCCTTTTTCGGGCATATTATATATTTTATTATATATGAAAATGGTTAATTTCACAATCTTCTCCATGTAAAATATTGGTTAACAGTATATGTTCCGCTGGACATTTGTTTTTCAATTGTATGTTTTTCTTTCTGCTTTACTCTCTCACCCAGCACTCCCGGATCTCAGCGATGTACATGGTATGATAATCTTTTTCCGGATACCATCTTTCATCTTCTTCCGTTTCATAGAAGTTTTCCGGTTTGATCTCGTCATGGTAAAGCTTTCTGCATACCAGAACCTGTGTGGCCTCTTCAAATCCCGGCTGACCGTCTACTTCTGTCAGATGCAGACCGGACTGTTCGATCTTGTCCGGGACATCTTTGCCGGAGACTTTGCCGAGGTAGCCCAGCTCTTTCATGTGCTCGCCACCGAAGAAACTGATGGTAAATGTATCACCTGCATCTACGAATTCTTTGGTGTGGCGCTGCGGGCGGATATATACTGTTGCCACATTCTTGCCCCACAGAACGCCGATGCCGCCCCAGGAAGCGGTCATTGTATTGGCTTTGCCGTCTTTTGCTGCGGAGATCAGCATCCATTCGGAACCGATCTTCTCAAAAGGTTTCATCTCCAGTGTTTTCACATCCACTTTTTTAAATCCCATCGTATCTGTCCTTTCTTTCTATAACACAGAAGGTAACCGCAAGCTGCTGCCCCTGTTACCTTCTTTTTTTCAGTAACTGCCTCATTTTTCACAGCTACTGTTATTATACTATTTTCTTCCGGCATCGCAAAGCTATTTCTGCGATATTTTTGCCTGTTTCTTCTCATCCGCCGAGTCCAGCACTCCTCCGATGATCTGTAACAGAATCGCGAGTCCGATCAGACTTCCCGCTGCAATCTTACCATGGAAAGTCACAAAAAATGCAAGTACCCGTCCCAGCACCGGAACAGAATATACTACCTTTCCGATATAATAATCATAGCCCACCGGATACAGATCTTCTTTTTCATTTGCATCACCCTTGGTGTGGATCTGACCGGTTACAATATCATTTTTGATAACCCGGTGTGTGATGATCGCTCCCGTATCCATAGAACTGTAGAATGCGATCACATCATCTGTCCCGGCATCCTCCGGTGCTCCCGGCTGTACATAAACCAGACTTCCCACCGGTATCGCCGGCTCCATACTTCCACTGATGACTGTATAGATTTCATACCCGAAGACCCGCGGAAGAGTTAACGGCAGACATACAAGAATCACCGCCACCAGACAGACCGTTCCAAATATCTTACAGATTCGGGCACATCCTGCCAGTGCCCCTCTTTTTTCTTTCTTCTTTTTTCCCATATCCTGTACCAGAACCGATACCTGCCCGAAAATCACCTTATGACAGGTTCTGATCATCCTTTGCATTATTCAGACTTCTGACAGACTTCACGTTGTACCGGATCTCATACACGGTATTTTTCTTCCGGAACTGTACATCGATGCGTTTCTGGATCTCCTGACAATCCTCCGGTTTTGTATTGATCAGAAGCACCAGATACTGTCCCCTCCCGTAACGGGTAACTACGTCCCCCGCACGAATACTTCTGCAGATACTTTCCCATATATACCGTGACAGTACCTCTGCACATTCATCGGATCTGATGGGATGTTCCTCCATATCCGTTAAAGTACATAACATCAGCTGCACCTGTTGTCCGCTTCGCTCTATCATACGTGCAACCATATGATAAATCTCCCGGAACACCACCCAGTTACACTGATACGGCTCCTGCACCTTTTCCAGCCGTTCTGTCATATTCTCCTGTATATTATCCAGTATATCATACGGATGGTCAAGCTGTTCTTGAATTTTTCTCCGGAAATCCTTTAATTTGATCAGTTCTTCTTCCATATAGACCTGACGATACTTTTCCATGGTTTCCCCATACAGAATCTCTACCTGTTCCGTTCTTCCCATACCGGTCAGTGCCTCGAGCACCAGCAGTTCCCCTTCCTCATATGGCGCTGCTTTCGATACATGCCGGCCCAGCTTCTCCAGCTGGATATACGCCTTCTTTGTCCGCAGAAGTTCCGCCATATATTTCACCAGCTCCCGAAACATGGTTTGATAACGCTCCCGTTCCACTTTTACCCAGCCTTCTTGCGCGGAACCCTTAAGAAAGGCACCTTTATACAGCAAAACAGCCTTCCAGCACAGCTCAAGCTGTTCCTCCCAGTCCCCTGCCCTGCGTGCTCTGCTGCAATACTCTTCAAATACCTGCGCATCCTCTTCAAACGGAATCTCTTTGTTCCAGTAAAATCTTCCTCTTCTGGAAATAATATATTTTCCTTTCGGAAGACCTGTCTGTTCCAGTTTCTTTCTGATATTATAGATCAGACTGTGGATCGCATGATTCGCATCGTCCAATGTCCGTTCACCAAACAAAACCTTCTCCAGATGTTCCCGGCTGATCCCCTTTTCTCCGCTATGGAAAATCAACTGCAACACCTGTGCAAACTGTGTCTCTTTTTTCTTCTTTGCGATCAAAGATATCCCCTGGTATTCCAGGGAAAAATCACCGAACATTTTTACATACAAAACCTGTTGTGTCTTCAATTTTTTGTTCTTCATACACGTTCCACATGTTTGCATACTTGGGTCTGCTTCCTCCTAAGACAACCGCTTTCCTGCCTTATATTACACTTTCACGGAAAATATGATTTTCGTTCCTTCCGCGAAATATACATGCATATTCTAATACATTACGTAAAAGAAAGCAAGCTTTCTTTATATGTTATTGTATACAAAATACCCTTCGCGTTACTGTTCAGTCCGTGTAATAAAAAACTGCCGTATGGAGTTTTGTTTTTACTCCATACAGCAGTTTCACTGTTCTTTCCACTGTCTGATTATCTGTGTACACGTTTTCTGACGATCACAATACCTGCTGCCAGTGCTGCAAGTGCTGCTACGCCGATACCAACGCCGGCTACCAGAGGAAGGCTCTTCTTTACTTTCTTATTGCCATCCAGGTCTTTGTTACTTTTCGGTACATCCTCATCGTCCAGATCTTTCAGATCCTGGTCTGCTTTTGGTGTCTCTTCATCACCGATGGTGGTGGTATCTTCGCTACCCTGTGCATCCTGATTGGTTCCGGCATTCTCAGTACCCTCTGCACCCTGATTATCTGTCACATTACCAGGTCCACCATTGCCGGTTCCGCCTGTGGCATCTGTGCCCTGTGCATCACCGTTTCCGGTGGTTGTGCCTGCTGCGTTACCGCCATTGGCATTGGTTCCTGTGCCACCGGTTGTACCTGTAGTTCCACCGGCAGTACCACCTGTTGTAGTTGTTGTACCTCCCGGTACGGTAACTGTCTGCTCAGTAGTGTTGGTAATCGTCTGTCCCGGTGTTGTCACGGTTACGGTCTCATATGGCAGATACTGAAAGGTAAATACATTCTCTGCTGCATTGGCAGATAAGGTCTTGGTCAGGTTTCTGTATTCCGGTGTGTAACCATCGATATAGGTATATGCAACCACCGGTTTATCACCTACATTACCATAGAAGGTCTGGCTGTCTGCCAGCTTGTTGCCGTTAGCGTCCTGATAATTGATAGTGTAAGCTACCTGATCGCCTTTGATTCCGTATGCTACTACGTATTCCTGGTCTCCGGTTACTTCAAAAGAAGAATTCTCTACTGCGGCATTATTATCACGTCCACTGATACGGATACCCTGCACATAATACTTGCTGTCCTTATCCAGCGCTACTGCACCGGATCTTGCTTCAAAGCTTACGGTATCTCCGGGATTCAGATCTTTGATCACGATAGCATCTGCAGTATTGGAAACACTGTAGTCTGCTCCCTTTACTACCAGACCTGCAGTTCCGGAAAAAGCTCCCTGCTTACCGCTGAATATCGTTACCTGATACTTATAATCCTCTGCCTTAACACTCATAGGAACCGATCCAAGCAGAAAACAAAAGGCCAGAAGAACTGTGGCTATCTTATACATTTTTTTCATCTCTGACCCTCTCCTTTCTCCTCTTTTCGCTTCTTGATCAGTACCACTGCCAGGATCAGAAGGATCACACCGCTTGCCAGCGCTACCGCACTGATGGCAAGGATCTGAGTGGTATCACCCGTTTTCGGGGATCTCACAACATTCTTTGTCGGTGTCTGCACTGTCCTGGTCACTGTCTTATTGACAACTTTATCTTCGCCCTTCTTCGTCACGGTTGTCACCGTCACCGGATCGGCTGCAAAGCTCATCTGAAGGCTTGCCAGTGTATCCTGATAATCATTACCCTGTGTCTCACCGTCCAGCTTTACTGTCAGATGCACAGAAGCTACATCACCTTTGGAGAGGCGATCCAGATACAGATATTTCTCCAGTGCATCGGTAGCCTGGTGAAGACCTTCACCCTTCTGGGCATCCTCGCCGCCTACGGTTTCGCTGTCATATAATACGGTTTCCTTCTTATCCGGTCCCACATAAGTCAGCTTATAACCATATGCGCCGCCCTCTGCGATGCTCTGGCTGTCTTCCAGAGATTTTAATACTTCGTTGGTCATATACCAGTCTGCATCTTTCTCACTGGTGTTCTTCAGTCCTACCTGAAGTTCCATGGTATCTCCCGGCTGTAGCTGGAAGATATCTTTCTTCATGTCTGCGGAAGTAAAATTACTGCTCATCTTGGAGCCGTTGAATTCTACCTTCCAGTCAGAACCGCCCTGCAGCGTCTCTGCAAATGCTGTTGTATGTATGCCTACGGCCATGATTGCTGCCATGGCAAGGCACAAAATTCTTTTCTTCATATTCTGCACCCTCCTATCGTAAGCTGATATTGCCATTGCCGTCTACATTTACATCCACACCCCAGGCACTCTTGATGGCATCCTGTGCGTTGTGCGTCTGTACTGCATCTGCTTCGGCTTCAAGCTGGAAATTATAACCATCATAGGCATAGGTTGTGGTGATGGTTTTATAACCGTCTTTTTCTGTGACATCCTGTTTTACCTTGGTAGCGATGCTGCCATCGATGGTCAGCGTATCACTGAGTGCCGGTGTGCTTTTTCCTGCCGGAAGAATGCCTGTATAATAAAGAATGGTTCTCTCTTTTGTAGATGCATTCTTATCGATCACCCAGCCACTTCCCTCTTTCAGATTCAGATCAATCAGATCCGGGGAAAGCGTGGTATCTTTCACACCCTCTTTATTCGTCCAGCTCTTCTTCAGGATCACACGGACATAACTGTCGATGGAACCACTGTTTGTCACCTTGATTGCTTCATCGTACTGTTTTCCGGGTACGATCTTTTCTTCCTTCAGACCTGTCAGCAGATCACCTGTTGCCTCATCCCATTTTCCGTTGGATGCGTAATCTCTCTTGCTGATCACTTTATCATTTTCCACCAGGCTGACACCGATATTGGAAACCTCTACCTGTGCACCATAGTTCTCACTGTAATAAGTCAATGCCGCTCTGGCACTTCCCACCGTACTTCCTGCCAGCAATACCACAGAAGCGGAAAGAAGAGCCACGGTCAGTCCCCCAAGGGGCATTCTCTTTTTCTTACTCATCTCTCACCCTCCTATTCTCCGGCTGTCTCGCTGGTATCAGCGATCTGTGTCCAGTCTGCGTACGGTTCGTTCTTTTCATTATATAAAACCTTTGTGGATTCCTGAACGACGACTACATTAAAACTGTCTTCTGTATCCTTGCTGTCGATCTTAATATCCAGAACCGAACTGCTCTCTCCCGGAGCGACCGGCTCACTGTAATAATAATAGCCTTCCTCTCCCGGTGTCCACTTTCCATCGGAATCACTGTACTGCAGGCCATCCTGATATTTTTCTCCTGCCAGTGCTTTTACACGGACAAAACAAGCAAAATCACCGGTATTCTTCACGGTCACATGTTTGGTCCAGTTACTGAATTCCTCTGTAGGCTTTGTCTCCGTAAATCCCATATTCAGCGTTACATTACCGGAAGCCTCCGCATACGTGGTAAAATACGCCATCGCTGTTCCTGCGCTGATCCCCGCTGTCAGTGTCAGGGCTGCGGCTGCAAGGCAAAGACTTTTTTTACTTAATTTTCTCATATCCTGCACCCCTTTCCCTAATTGGCACTGGCGGGTTCATCTGTCTGCTGTTCCCAGCTCCACTCGCCGTCCTTATTCTCAAAATGGTTCACGATACCGGTTCCCGGAATCAGTTTTCCGTTGTACGTATTGGTAAAGCTTACACTTGCCGGATGATCTGTAACTCCCTCGGCATCGATCACTGTTTCCTGTTTGTCACCGGAAGTGTTGCTGTAGCTTCCGCCTGCGTACACTTCTTTTACAGTAACTTTTGTTCCTGCCGGAAGATGTTTCACAAGAACTGATTTTTCACCTGCCTGGTTGAACTTAATAGAAACTACATCACTGTAGACCTTTTCACCGTTTCTGGTGCCTTCTACCTGGAAGACGAAGAGTGCATCCTTAAGGGAAGCATTGTACTCTGTCAGATCCTTGAAGATCTCCAGATCACCGTAACGCTGTGTCTGCTGCGGCTTCATACCGGTTGTCACATCATATACCCAGGTATCGTCCGGGTTCTCTTTGGAATAATAGTTATTCGGAAGAGATACCAGGTACGGGGTAAAATCATAGGTGTATTCACTGGTCTGCACGGTTTCGGCCTGTACCAGATACATACCGGTCTCCAGGTTGTTGATCACACCGGTGGATTCCGCTGCACCTTCCGATTTGGCAACTTTTACATCTGCGGTCGGTGTAATCCCCTTATCCTCTACAGTCTTCATGGCCTTCTCTGCCATCTGTGCCCAATCCTCTGCGGTGGTAGTACTGCTTACTTTTTCCAGACCCAGATCAGCAAAATCTGTATACTTTGCAGTGTCATACACTGCTTCTTCTGTAATGTCCGCTACCTTGTACACATCTACCGGAATCTCCAGGCTACGAAGTTCATCGAACTCCGTGCCGTCCAATGTAAATGTAAGAGAACACTCCCTGTCTGTCTCTACTCCAAGAGCACCATATACATTGGATAAACCGGCTGCTGATAAAACAGTTATTGCTGCAAGGGTCAGCGCCCCTGCGGTTTTTATTCTCTTTTTCATAGTCACCTCTATCCCTCCTTCGACATATCATCCGTCTTACCGGAGCGTTTCTTATTCTTCCGGTCAAACAGGAACTTCATGATCAGTATCACAAGCAGTGTCACTGCTAATCCTAAGATTAAGTATAACATATAATAATTCTGGATGGCACGTAACATGCTGTCTACCGGTGTACTCTCCACTTCCTCCTCGCCGTTATACGGAACTCTCGTTCCCCGGACCAGAAGCCGGTGGGAATTGACACCATATGGAGTACAGGTGAATAAGGTCACCTGATCTTCCCCCTCCTGGATCTGCAGTGCCTCCTCCAGTGTCTCGTGATCATCTTTATCTACCATATCCAGAATCTGGTCTACCTGATATGCCATCGTCTCATCCAGTACATGGATATAAAACATATCCCCCTGCTTCAACTGGTCAATATCCGTAAATAATCTGGCTGCCGGAAGACCTCTGTGAGCGGCAAGTACACTGTGGGTACTCTCTCCGCCGATGGGAAGGGATGTGCCGTTCATATGACCGATCCCCGTCTGTAAAACATCCTCCGCGGTTCCGTGGTAGATGGCAAGCTTGATATTGATCTTCGGGATGGAGAGATACCCCATCACGCCATCACCTGCCACATTCAGAACCTTCCAGTAATCTGTGTCCTTCATGTCCACATCATCACTGCCGAACACATCACCATATATATTATTCTGTACCAGAGTACTGTCGAACTCTCTCGCCGCTTCCCACTCTTTCGTGTAATCCTCCGGCTGCATATCGCTGACCGCCTGTTCATAATTACTGATCAGCCTGCTCTGCCGGTACGTATTCCACTGATTGGATACCGTGGGGTAGGCAAGGATCCCAAATCCTACCAGAAACAGCAGACCAAAGAGAATTCCCGATAATTTTCTTCTCATCTCTCTTCCTCTTTCCGGTCAGAGGCATCTTTTAGTGCCCCACCTGCTGCTGCCTGTTTTTCTTTCATTTTTCTCTTATACCGTTTATCGTACTGCCATAAGAAGATGATCAGCACTGCGGTTACTGCAAGCCCTACCACTACCCATAACAGATAGTTGGTATAGAGACTCATCGGAGATTCTTTCTCTTCCTTCTCGATCGTCTCCTCCTCATACGGTACGCGATGCCCTCTTACCAGAAGACGTTTCGTGTTGACCGCATATGGCGTACAGGTCAGAAGAGTTACCAGATCCTGTCCCGGCTCCACTGCCAGATCACTGGTATTCTCCGGTTCCACGATATGGATCTGATCCACTTCGTAGCAGAGTGTCTGATCCAGTACACGGATCAGAAAATGATCTCCGTCTTCCAGCTGATCCAGGTCTGTGAAAAGACTGGCACTTGGAAGACCACGGTGTGCAGAGATTACCGAATGGGTATTCTCTCCACCTACCGGAAGGGAACTTCCTTCCAGATGACCGGCTCCTTTACTGAGCACTTCTTCCGAAGTGGTGTGGAAGATCGGGATCTTGATATTGATCTTCGGCACTTCCACATATCCCATCATCTCATCTGTCAGGATGTTCAGACAGGACATATATTCCTCACCGGGCTTATCGGATGCTGCTGCGATTGCGAAAGAATCGGGAAGGATGCTTGGAAGAAGAGACTGGTTATACTCATCGGCCCGCTCCCATTCCTTTTCATAATTAATGGTTCCTTTCCTTGATTCGTCTTTTACTACAGATTCATATTCCGAGATCAGTCGGCTCTGTCTGTAGTTATTCCACTGATTTGCCACCAGCGGATACAGCAACAAGGACAAACCGGCTAAAAACAAAATTCCTGCTATTACAATTGATATTTTTTTCTTCATCCGGGCTCTCCTTACTGTTGTATCTTATTCAACTTTTATGCTGAAAACTATATGCTGTCGTGTCATGCTTTTTTATCAAAAACGGGGCGGGCGAGCCGCCCCGTTTTCATGGGTTCTTCCGTTCCTCCTAAGAGTGTACGGGGTTCCTTATGATTAATTATTTCTGAGTTTTTCTTCTTGTTGCGAAGAACAGACCAGCTGCTACGATCATGATAGCGCAACCGCCGATTGTGAAGATTGTTGTACCGATACCACCGGTGGATGGCAGAGCGTTAAGTTTGGTATCTGTCATGGAAGTCTTAGCTGTAAGGACGTCAGCAGCAGCTTTTTCGCCTTCTTTTACTGCTAATGTTGCTTCAGACTGATCCTGATTTACAGAATATCCTTTTGGAGCTGTTTTCTCTTTAAAGTAGTATGTTCCAACATTAAGACCCTGAACTTTTACTGTACCGTCTGCTTTAGTGAAAACTTCTGTTACTTTACCTTCTGGATCGTATTTGTATACGCCATCAGCAAGTTTTGTGAATTTTAAAGCAGCAGAATCTTTGTTGTCTTTTCTTACTTCAAAACCGGCATCTGCAAGTTTCACATTATTTTCACCAGTCTTTGTTAATGTAATATTACCCTCGTAAACTTTGATTTCTGTACTTCCGAAATCTGCTGTTCCTTTATGTCCTGCTGTAGCTTTGTTCGTGATAATGTCATTTTCAGATGTTACTTTTACTTTGTAAGTAATTACTACTTCTTTTCCGGCATTACTATTAGCATTATTAATCATGCCACTTAAGTCTACACTGAATTTTGTTTTTTCCCAAGTAATTGGATATGTTGCTGTAACATTTTCTCCGCCAAGCGTGATTGTTGCGTCTTCCTTATTCGTATATTCAGCACCTGTTAATTCATCATATGCCCAGAAAGTTTTTTCTTCATCTGTTGGTGCGATAAATGGAACGTTTGTTTTTACTTTATAAGTAAGAGTATCGCCAGTTGCTACTACATTATCTGGATCAACTGCTTCTTTTTCTACTTTGATTGGTGTTTTCTTTGCTGTAAGTTTTGCATCTACTAAAGATGGATAATCATATTTTACCTCACCGGCTTCTCCAGTGATAGTAACTTCACCAAATCCAATATACGCACTCATCAGGTTATAAGTATAACCCGCTTCTGTTGCTTTCACAAGATAAACACCTGCTGCATCTACAGGCTGTGGATTTGTCATAGGTCCAAATGTTACACTATTTGCTGCATTTGCCTGTGCTGCACCTAATTTGTTTGCATCAACCTTCGCAGCTGGAATCATTGCCTCAATCGCTGCCTGCGCATCTGTTACTCCAAATGCGTTAATATACGCCTGAGCAACGTTAGTATTTACGAAGTTCCATCCGGTTCTTGTTGACTGATCCGCTTTAATTACCTGTGCGTAAGTTAATGTTGCACTATCTGCATTATCTACTTTAATAGTTGCAGTCTCTTTTGTTTCTGCGAATGTCGGTACGCTCATCGCCAGTACCATTACCATCGCCATAATCACTGATAAAATTCTTTTCACTTTACTCATATGATTTTCTCCTTTTCTTTTTTATTTCCTCTCTTTTATTTTCAGTGCCGTTCTCTTCTTTTATTTGCACCGGAAATCATTGTTGTGGCTCGGAGGCCACTGAAATATTAAGTTTCCTTATTTTTTCAGCACCCCCTTGCCCTTCATTTTGTATATGATCAGAATGCCTGCGAACATCAGCAGGATTCCACTCATCATGATGTTGAAGATTCCGGAGTGTCCGGTGGATGGAAGATCGTAAACTACTTTGTTTTTGAAGTACAGGTGGAGTGTTCCGTCTGATTCGGTAATATCACTCTTGTCAATTTGTACACCCGACTTATTAGTAGTATAGCTTACAAGATGTCCACCTTTTGTTATTTTAATAGTCCATTTCTCATCGCTTAATACATAACCTGTAGGAGCTTTTGTCTCTTTAAGTGAATACTCACCTTTTTCAAGACTACTTACTTCTTTTCCATCTTTCATCCAGATGATTTTTCCATCATCATTTGATGCACCAGTATAAACTGTTTTTTCGCCCTTCTGTAAGACAAATTCTGCACCTGGTAAATGAACCTGATTTCCGCTAGTGCTTACTTTTACGATATCCCAAGCTGTCGTTGCTTTTTCGTTTGTAAAGATAACACTTCCAAGAGTTCCACCACTGTTTGAATCATAAGTGTAGGTTTTGATAACATCTACATCTTTATCATTACTATCAGCTGTTTTCTCATATCCAAGTTTGAATGTGACACTCTCTTGTTCCTCATTAGGAGTATTTTTACAGTTTGTACTTCTGTCATCAATCTGATAATCGGTCAATACATATCCATTCGAATCGACTTCGCTTATGATATATGTTCCACGAGACAGATTCTTCAAGTCATTTCCATCATATGTGGCTTTATCAGAATTTGCAGGAACAGTAATTGAAACCTTCTTGATTTCATCTCCGGACTCGTTTTTAATACTGAAGTTGAATGTACAATCAGTATCCAGTTTGCTTTCCAGTTTTTTCGTAATCTGGATTTCACCTGATATAACTTGAATTGTATAAATACCATACAGTTTTGTTGTATCATTTTCATTTACTGCCTCTACAGTATGATCTGCATCACCAGCTATCATGTTGTTGGTATTTGTAATACTTTTGGTTGTCGGTTCTCCAGCATTATAACTTACCTTCAGATAATATGTAGCATCCCCATCTGCGGTTAAATTTGCAACCTCAGTTGTGCATTCCGGATCACTGTACCATTTGATTGTGAAACTATCTTTCGAAATATTGTATTTAGTAGTATTTCCTGCAAGATCAAACATTTCATTCAATACAGTGCTTGTATCCGGAAGGCTATCACCTTTATAGATTGTAACTGCTTTGTCTTTAACCTTCAGTTCGGCTTTTACATTTACCTTAGGCTGTGGAAGAACTGCGTCTCCATATCCGGTAGAGATTTTGGAATCTGGTGAAATATTGGTAGCTACATTGTTTCCGCCGATATAGTCATCTTTGGCTTTTACAGTAATTGACTTATTCCAACTTCCATTCTTACTATTCGGAATTGTCTGTTCATTCCAAACAATGTACTGATTACCAGTAGTTTTATCATAATATACCGTTCCACCATTCTTTAACGTGATACCATTATCAATTCCAGAATAATCGGAAGTAATTGGTTTTCCAGAATCATCCAGTATAATAAATCTAGGATCGATCACATCTTTTATCTGGGCATTCTTCATATCCTGATAGTGTGTTATGGTTGTCTGGATATTTTTGAAAATAGTTTTCAATCCCTCAATATTCGAAGCAGAATATGCACAGCCTTCAGATGCAATTTTACCTTCCAGCCATTGCTTGGTATCATCAGTAAGCTTCAAGCCAATTGTGTAAACGGTAATGCCTTTTTCTTTGAGCTTATCAGCTTGCAATTTCGATTTTTTTCTGTCATCTTTAGTGGACGGGTCTCCATCTGTAAATAAGATTACATAGCGTGGGACATTTTCTTGCTTGCTGTTTTCTAGTTGTGTTAATGCAAGCTCTAAACCGAGCTGTGGAGATGTTCCACCTGATGCGTAGATACTACTGATTTTCTTCACTAATTCGTCTTTGTTGCTTCCAACTGTTGCGAGGCTACTCACAAGATTTCCAACCGAATTAAATGTTGCTATACCGATTCTGCTATTATTAGAAGAAGCTGCCATTGATGTAGTAAAAGCGGAAGCTGCTTCCTTTAATCCGGTTAAACTACTATCAATGGTGTAGACATATGTTTCAGATGAACTGCTTATAGTTTTCCACGAACCTCCATCATAATATATCCATTGTCCATTTAAATATATCATTGGCTGTTTTGCATTCGGGTATCCGTAGTAATTCTGATAATAAACAGATTTCAACGATTTATCAAAATAATAGACCTTGGTTGTATCTAAATTGCCTTTTACATCTTTATACTTCCCGACAGACCTAAATCCATTCTCATCACTAGCATTATAATACAACATACTACCCGATGTATCAAAAACCATCATTACATCTGCTACCGCAGCCTGTTCTGTAGAAGTAGTTGATGTTAATTTGGAAGCTGCAGTAATATCAATCTGATAGGTACGTTTATCCCAATCAATCACCTTTGCTGTCTTATTATAGTCAAGTGAACTGTTTATCAGTTCTTCTTTTGTCATGTTCAGGATCTGGTAATAAGATCCTTCCTTGCCTGTATATGGTGTAGTTCCATCAGATAGATATAAAGTTGCTATAGCTGTATTGTTGCTGTCTAATTCAACTTTTACAATCCAGCTGTCCAAAGACGGGATATATCCGCTGGGTGCTGCATCTTCACGTAATGTATAAGTTCCCACGCGAAGTTTGGTAAATCTCACATTGCCATCTTCTCCTACGGAAGTTGCAGTCTGTGTTTCGCCTGTTTCATCATTTTTTAAAGTAAATCTGGCACCCTGTAATCCTTTGTTCTCTTTGTTAACCTTTTGAAGGTTCAATTCAGCCATCGGAACCTGGCTAACTTCTGCTATACTTGCTGATGGAAGTGTGAATTTCATCTTACAGTTTGAATCTCCGGCACCACGTTCCATGTACAGAACGGTTAATGTATGTTCTTTTTCTTTTTCTTCAGGAGTAAGCTCATCAGCTGTTTTTCCTAATTTCTTCCATATATCAACAGTTTCGCCAGCTGCCTGATGAATTCCACCAAGATCCAGAACCACTTTACCATCGAGCAACACCCATAAATCATCATCTCCGGTAAATTCATAATTCATCGGTCCTACATAATCTCCGATCTTAAACAAAACATCGTACCGCATTCCAAAAAAATAATTCTGTTTTGTTTCGGAATTTTCATAGCTGAGCTTCCGATCGCCATCCAACGGATAAAAATCTGCTCCTGCGGTGGTAAGTATATTACCATTTTGGTCTTTCACATTTTTTAATGTGTAGGTATCTCCCTTTTGTTCAAAACCCAGCTTTAAATCTTTGTAAACTTTTCGAAGATATCTGGTTTCATAATCATCGTAAGGGCGGCCAAACCAATCGTATTTTTTTACCTTTACGCTACAAGTAGCATCCGAGTCCTCGAAGAAACCCGGTTCCGGATAATTAAACTCAACCTTACCATTCTCATCCAATCCTTTGAGAATGCCTTTTACAACGCTGGTACCCTTCGTATAATCATTGGCACCAAAACTACCAATTGGAATCCAATATTTGTACTGTTCAAAGTTTTGCTCTCTAGTTCCTGCTGTTAATTTTCTTCCATTGTTTGGTTTCTCACCACGCATATTAAACGAAAAATATGTATTGTTATTATATCTGGCTTCGTCGTCTGTTACAGCTTTTACAGTATAATCATAAAATTTTGTAGCACCATCGAAATTCTTAGTTTTAGGAGTGTAATATACTTTAATCGTACAATCTTTAGTAACTGAAAGTTCATTCTCTCTATCTACATCTGTTGTTGTTTCAGTTCCGTTTGTGGCCTTTTCTACTTTCGTAACGCTTTCAACGTCCCAGTTTGTTGCTTTCGTATAATCGTTGATTTTTCCTCCGATTGGAAGTTTCAATACATCATCTGCATATATCTTTTCGTTGGCTGTTTTATCATAGTGCTCTATGGTAACAGTAACTTCTGATCCACCTTTCTGTACAATGACATATTTTGAAAAATGTGGAGCATCGAATACGACTTTTCCTTCTCCATCAACAGCACCCTTCATGTCTTCCGCTACATTATTGTCATCCACGTGCAGTACTGCTGCATCCTCACTGGATGTGATCTCCGGGGTGTCTACGCTGACCTGTACCGGAGTGGTTGGTTGTACTTCGGAACCGTTTACCAGGAATTTGATATCGTAGGAGAAGATATTCTTGATGGAAAACTGTTCTTCGATCGCTTTTTCTTCTACTGCTTTTTCGATTTCCTTTACTTCGTCTTCTGAAGTGATCTCTGTTACGGAAAGCTGTGCATCTGCAGGAAGTGCTCCTGCTTCTGCAGTTACGTTAACGGTTGTATCTCCAACATCCTGACTCCATGTGAGCTGCTGGTTTTCAGCTTCCGCCTGTGTTGCATCTTCCTCAGGAGTTTCCGCCGTAGCATTTTCTGCTGCGGGAGCTGTCTCCTCGGTCGGTGCAGCTGCAGGTTCCTGGGCTGCCGGTGTCTCTGCTGCAGGTGCTTCTGTTGTCGGCTGTTCTGCTGCAGGTGCTTCCGCTGTCGGCTGTTCTGCCGGAGCTACGGCGGTTGTTTCCGGTTCTGCGACCGGTTCTTCGGCGACTTGCTCCACCGGTGCGGGTTGTTCATCGGCTACTGCCTGGCCTTCATCTGCTGCGTAGGCAGCCACGTCCATGTCATTGGCAACGGCTTCGTCCTGAGTCTGTACTTCCGCTTCCTGTGGGTATTCGGCCTGTCCGGTCTCGGATGCGAATATGAAGCTGCTGTTGCTTATGGCAACGACCATGCAAAGCACCAATGCCAGAAGTCTTTTTTTATTTCTACTTTTCATGGTTTTCTCCCTCCTCTTCATCCAAAGCACTCTCTATCAGTTTTAATAATTCTAAAGCGCTGCGGAACTGCTGCTTTTCTTTTTTTTCCACCCAGGTCACCGAACCCTGCCAGGTGGCATTCTGCCTGTTGTAAATATTTAAGATAAAGGTCTCCGTCTTTTTAGTAGAATCGCTCACAGCTGTTCCACCTCCTTCTGTACTCTGTTTTTATATTTGTATTATAATAAACACACCATTACTAAAAGCATTACAGTCATTATATATTTGGTGTTTTTTTTATTTTTGTTGGATTCTGTAACGTTTTGTGATATCTGTGCGGATTCTGTTCCCTGCCGGCGTAATTATGTCCCGTCTGTGGTTGATATATGTGGAATCTGCTGAATCTTCATGGATTGACCGGTTTTTCTGACGGGTTTTTGCCTCATTACTTATATTGTATGTGGGATTTTATGGTTTATGACATGGTTTTTGACATGGTTTTTGAGATCGATCCAGTGGATCCTATTATATATAGAAGAAACTCTTTTTTTTATTACTCTTTCATTTTGTTCCGATCTGTGATCGAATTACCCGGATGTGAAATGTAATACTTTTTGATGTTTTCCGCCTGTACAGAAAAAAGCAGGAATCCTTATCTTTTATAAGAGTTCCTGCTTCTGTACTTTTATTTTCTTCCCAGTATGGCATCCATCTCGATGATCAGTTCCAGGACACTGCAGAATTCCATCTCCTGATGTCCTTCTTTCCATGCCAGGATGCCCTGCCAGGTGGCGTTCTGGCGGTATTTGACAAAGATGTGGAAAGTGGCACAGATGCCGTTTTGTTCCATCAGCTGCTGATATTCCACACTTTTTTCATGTAATTTCTCCATCGCATGCTTTTCCGGACTGAACTCCCGAAGAACCACGGAGGATTCCGGAAAACGAATGCTGTCGTAAAAGTCTGCCATGTAACGGATCAGCTGCACGACATTTTCAAAGGACTGTGGCTCCTGAGAATAACCGTGATATAGTCGGCCGGATATCTCGCTGGCCTGACTTTCGTCCACACACACCGTGATCAGGTTCGGTGCTGCCAGTACTTCTCCATTCCAAAATTGACTCATGTTTCACACTCCTGTTCCTGTTGCCTATTTCCAGCGAAATTCATTTTTCTGAAAGCTTAATCTTGCATTGGGATTCTCCACGTCTGCGATGGACGATACGTAATACTCCAGATATTTGTTCCAGGATCCATGTTTTTGTGTGAACCGTGCGGCGATACGCCGGAAGATAATGTCGCAGTTTTCCTGACTGGTTCCGACCAGAAGGATCAGGAACTGAGACGGGCTGTATTTGGAAAAGGAATCTCCGCGGCGCAGACTGTTTTTTACTGCCCGGTGCAGTTCCATGGACATCACATCCAGCTTTTCCCGGTTTTCCATCGGATGGCCGTTGCCGTCTGTCAGAGAGCATACCATAAGGAATGCAGACTGTCCGTTTCGCTCGATCAGCCGACGCACCAGCCGGTAGTTATCCCGGAAGCTTGGCAGGCTGCAGTAGAAGGCACCGTCTTCGTACTCCGGTTCTTTCAGGTCTTCCTTGATCTCTCCTGCCGCATGGTATTTTCTTCCCATCCGTTCGCTCATCTCCTGGAACTGGTTCATCATGCGCTCGGATGGTGTGATTCCCAGTTCTTCAAAGAACATTTTTGAAGTCGCATCGTACAGCTGATATGCTTCTTTGTAGCGGTTCATACCCATCAGGGCATCAATTTTTAAGGACTGCCATTCGTCGAACGGATAGATCTCGATGGCATTGTCTGTCAGTTCCAGAATGGTGTCGTATTCGTGCTGTTCTTTTCTGAAGGCACACAGCCGGCGGAGTATCTTGGAATATTTGTCTTTGTAATGGACACTGTTCATGATGACCCAGTCTTCTCCGGACTGCATCGGAAGAAGTTCTCCTTTGTACAGCCTGCAGGCCTTCTCCCACAGATTCATCTTCCTGGTTTCGTCTACTTCTTCTTCTCCTTCTCTGACAAGTTCCATAAAGCGTGCCACATCCAGATCCACTTTCATCGGGCTGCGCCAGTAAAAGACACCTTTTTCTTTTACGATATACTCATATTCCGGCAGTCCCGCCTCGATCAGCATCTTGCGCAGACGGAATACCGTCACACGCAGGTTATTGCCCACATTGGCCAGTTCTTCTCTTCCAAAGAGATCGTCAAGCAGCTGTGCTCTGGGGATTCCTGTGCTCCCGCGGTCCTCCACCAGACTGGAATGTAACAGAATCTGCAGTAGTTTTACTGCTTTGGTTGCCGAGTTTCTCTTGAAGGTTATCGGCTGTTCTCCATAGGTTATGGAGAACCTTCCCAACATATTCACTTTGAGTTCCGGTAACTGATTTTCCATGTGGTTCCCTCCCCTCATCTACTCTTCATTTTTATCATATAAAAGTAAATCGCCTCCGGTATGGTATCTCCCGGAAGCGACTTCTCGCTGATTTTATTTTAGTCAGTAATCTCTTCTTTGTCAACGCAAAGCATTACACTTTTTTTGCTTTCCATGATTTTCTGATCACTTTCGCCAGTTCTTCCTCACGGATCGGTTTTGCGATATAGTCATCCATTCCTGCTTTGCGGCAGGTTTCCCGGATGTCTGCTGTCGTCTGTGCAGTCATCGCAATGATCGGAATCGATGCCGCATCCTCCCGTTTCAGGTCACGGATACGCTGTGTGGCTTCCATGCCGTCCATCACAGGCATCATCACATCCATCAGGATCGCATCGAAACTGCCGGCAGGGTTTTGGGAAAACAAAGCTACTGCTTCCTGTCCGTTCCATGCTTTTTCTACTTTTGCCCCTGCTTCTTCCAGATAGAACTGTGCGATCTCCATATTGATCTCATTATCCTCTACCAGAAGGATCCTTCGGTCACGGAGGAGATCCGATATATCTTCTCCCACTGTGTTTGTTTCTGAAGCGGCTGTCTCACTGACGGTGAACGGCAGACGGAAGGTAAATGTAGTTCCCTCTCCACGGACGCTCTCCACCTGAATGGTTCCGCCCATCTTTTCCACCAGACCTTTGACGATCGACATTCCAAGTCCGGTTCCCTGATAGCGTGTTCTGGCTCCGTATTGTTCCTGGGTGAACGGTTCAAACAGTTGATTCTTTACAAAGTCCCCGCTCATGCCGATACCGGTATCTGCGATTCTGAATTCGTACCAGGCTGTTTTTCCGTCACAGGATAATTCTTCCGCGCAGGTATCCACGGATCCCTGCGGTTTGTTGTATTTGACCGCATTGCTGAACAGGTTCAGCATGATCTGGCGCAGCTGTAACGGGCTTCCTTTCAGTGCTGTGTGCTGTATATTTTTCCGGTGTACCCGGTGTGTAATCTGGTTCTGTTCCAGAAGTGGATTCATCAGTACCGCCACTTCCCGCATCAGCACTTCAAGGTCAAACGGTTCATTCTCTTCCTGGATCTGATTGGTTTCCAGTTTGTTCATATCCAGTACATCGTTGACAAGTGCCAACAGATGATCGGCAGATACCTGTATCTTATCCATACATTCTTCCATCTTCTCCGGGTTGTGTTCATTTTTCCGAAGGATCTCCAGCATCCCCATGATGCCGTTGATCGGTGTACGGATATCATGGCTTATGCGGTTCATGAAGTCTGTCTTGGCTTTGCTTTCTGCATCGGCCTCCTGCACCGCTTTTTGCAGCCGTTCTTTTTCCTCTTCTTCTTTTTTATGGAATTCCGAAGTGTTCTTAAACAGGATAATTCCATGTACAGCACTGCGTTCTTTTCCGGTCTCCCGGTCATACAGCAGTTCCCGGGACATCAGGATCGTCTTCTGAAGCCAGATCATCCTGCCATCCTGTTTTTCTTCCCGGTACTCTACGGTGATCTGTTTATCCCCTTCCCGGAAGCGTTTCAGCAGTTTTTCCGAGGAATCCATGATCCGGTAGCTTTCCAGCGTATCGTCTGTCACCTTCCGGCTCCGTTCTCTGCAGTAGGCATCGTAGGAGCATGGCATCTCCCGGTCGATAATAATGCTTTCACGTTTCACATGGTAGAATGCATTTTCCAGGCAGTCATTGGTCAGATCTACGGTATATACCGCTTCCGCAGTTTCCATTAATGCGTCTACATAATTGCTGTTTTCCAGAATAGACTGTTTCATCTGCTCGTAATAGCGGATCAGTTCCTGTTTTTCATCCATCAGGTGCTGCCTGCTGTCCCGGAAGTTCTCCTGTCCCAGGATAAAATGGTGTAGTCTGCCATCTTCTGTGGCATCCAGGAATCTCAGGATCACTCTTCCCCGGTGGACCACATTCTCTCTTTTGTAGCGATAGGGAATCTCCAGCTGGGGATTGTCCTTTGTCAGCTGCCGTTCCAGGGAGGTAAGCTGTAAGGTATCCCAGAATTCTTTTCTTACCCGGTCGGTTGCCAGTTCTTCCACGATCTGTTCCACCGCCCCGGAATAATTACCGTCTTCCGCAAGAAAGTAGCCGGTGCTTGACCGCAGGATCTCATACTGATCCATCAGGGCATCACAGTACAGACAGTCCGAAAAATGATATTTTTCTTTTTTGATCCATTCCAACAGTTCATAGGCTTTCTGCTGTTTTTGTGCCGCTTCTTCGATCTTTGCCCTGTTTTTGTCCACGTACATGTTTTTATCCGCCAGCCGGAACAGTTCCCGGAGGGTGGAACCGGCAAAGTCCAGGGAGATTGCGTACCCTGCCGCATAGCTGATCGGCATCTCCGGGTGTTTTGCGGAGTAGTTTTCCATCTGTGTGCGGATCTTTTTTAAGGTTTCCCGCATCTTCGAGTGGTCAGTCTTCTGAAAAATCGCGATGAATTCGTCTCCTCCGTCCCTGCCGACAAAGTTTTCCAGATCTACCGCGAGGCGAAGCTGTTCGGCAAAGGAACGGATATATTCGTCTCCCTTGTCATGTCCCAGATTGTTGTTGATGATCCGCAGGTTATTCAGATCAAACACACAGATGGCTGTACTCTCTTCTTCCCCGAGAGGGGTGGGATCGCTCAGGATCTCTTCGCATTTGTTTTTGTTCGGCAGGCCTGTGGATTCATCCAGATAGATTTTCTTTCGCAGGATCCTGTTTTGTGCCGCAAAGCGGAGTGCCCGAAGCAGTTCTACACCGATCAGAAGTACCAGGCAGACAATATCTGCAACTACAATCTTTTCAAGATGATTCAATGCAGTCGCTCTTTTTTGTGAATATCGTTCCGCAATCCCGGTTACCTCATCACACATCCGGAAAAAATTCTCGCTCATACCGATTATGTCTGTCTGTTCATAGCCTTTTTGCCGTACTTTCGAGATTTCTTTTTTTAATTCCGTAAAGTCAGCTGCAAGTTCATCCATTTTTTCCTGGAATTCTGTATCCTCCAGCCGTACCAGGTCCAGTTCGTCACTTCCGAAACGAAGTCCGTTGATGATTGCTTCCACAGTCTCTATCATCTCGTCATCCGGCTCCTTTGACATTTCCAGTTTGATCACCCGCTGGGTTTCTCCGCGAACCAGTCCGGCGTAGTTTACGACCCTTGCCGTTCCCTGGAGGTCACTGACCAGCGACATGATACCGAAAAACAGGAAAATCAGTATGATTGTGAGCACCGGCATTCCTGCCCGAAGGATATAGGCTACTCGTTTTTCTCTTTTCTTCATCCATGTTTACCCCATATATGATTCATATTCCTGTGCTTTATTCTACCTGATTTTACCGGAAACTGCAATGTAAACAGTAACCTTGGAATAATCTCTTGACATTTCTTTTCTGTCTTCTTATAATTACCGTTGATAATTATCAATAGTAACTATTAAAGGAGTATCACAATGAATGTTGAACTTATGAAACGTATGATGGATGCCTGTTATCTGGCGCAGCGGGTCCGGGGAATGCTTCCGCCTCTGCCGGCGGGGGTGACTCCTGCGTATATTCATTATCTGGATATTATTGAGATGCTGGAGAAGCAGGGTGTCCGGGCAAAGATATCGGATATCAGCGATGCACTGGATCTGCCGAGACCCGGTGTGACACGGACGGTGAAAGCGATGGAGGCCAAAGGCTATCTGAAAAAGGCTGCCTCTTCCGAAGACGGTCGTATCACTTATCTTTCTCTTACAGAAGCCGGTAGGGAACTGTCCCGCATCTACAACGAACAGTTTTTTACCACTCTCACCTCTTTTATGGAAGATATCCCGGAAGAAGATGTGAAATGTACGATCCGCACCATCGATGCGGTACATCGGATTATGTGTGAAAGGAGACCTGACCTTGACAAATGCAAAAAATGATTTTACACAGGGCAGTATTCTGAAAAAGCTTGCCCTCTTTATGCTTCCGATCCTGGGAGCGCTGGTATTACAGGCTGCGTATGGAGCCGTTGACTTACTGGTAGTGGGAAGATTCGGTTCCACCTCCGGACTTTCCGCGGTTTCCACAGGAAGCCAGGTACTAAATCTCGTTACTTTTGTCGTGATTCAGTTTGCTACTGCGATCACTATTCTCATCGCCCGTTATCTGGGTGAAAAAAGGCCGGAACGGATCGGTTCTGTGATCGGTGGCGGAGTTATCGTTTTTGCGGCAATTTCCATTGTTTTATTTTTCCTGATGGTTGTTTTTGCACATCCCATCGCCGTACTTATGCAGGCCCCTGCAGAAGCTGTGGATCTGACCACCAGTTATGTGCGTATCTGCGGAAGCGGTATTTTCTTCATCGTCGCCTATAATCTGATGTCTGCGATCTTCCGTGGTCTGGGGGACAGTAAGTCACCGCTGCTCTTTGTTCTTGTTGCCTGTATCGTCAATATCGTCGGTGATCTGATCCTCGTTGCCGGACTCCATCTGGATGCAGCCGGAGCAGCCCTCGCCACCGTTTTTGCACAGGCTGTCAGTGTGGTGTGTGCTGTTATTCTTCTGATAAAGAAGAAGCTGCCGTTTAAGATCTGCAGGTCTGATTTCCGTCTGAACGATCAGTGTGGAAAGTTCTTTACCATCGGTCTTCCTCTGGCTTTGCAGGAGTGCCTGACGCAGCTTTCTTTTCTGGCTCTGTGTGCCTTTGTGAACCGTCTGGGACTCGAAGCTTCCTCCGGTTACGGGGTCGCTTGTAAGATCGTGAACTTTGCCATGCTGATCCCAAGCTCTCTGATGCAGTCCATGGCATCTTTCGTTTCTCAGAATGTGGGTGCCGGCAATCAGAAGCGCGCCAGACAATCCATGTTTACCGGTATCGGTGTGGGGTTGTTTTTCGGTTGTTTTGTCTTCGCTCTCGTGCTGTTAAAGGGCGATGTTCTCTCCGGTTTCTTCACTACCGAAAGTGCCGTTATCCGGAACGCCTACGCCTACCTGAAAGGTTTTGCCCCGGAGACGCTGCTTACTGCCGTGCTGTTCAGTATGATCGGATATTTTAACGGAAATGACAAAACCTTCTGGGTGATGTGCCAGGGATTGATCCAGACTCTTCTGATCCGACTTCCCCTGTCCTATTATATGAGTATCCAGCCGAATGCCAGCCTGACCAGAATCGGTCTTGCGGCTCCTGTGTCCACAGCAGTCGGTATCTGCCTGAACATCGGTTTCTTCCTCTGGCTGAACCGGAAAAGTACAAAGAAAGCCAGCCAACAGCTTCCCTGATATAGTAAACCGATCCCCCGGAGCTTTGTCTTTACTGGTCCGGGGGATCGGGGTTTTTATATTTCAGGGAGACTTTGTGCTGTACATAGGGTTCCCCATCCCACTCTCGCATTCGGCCACTCCGTCTCCCCGGGCAGCTGTTTTACTCCGTTGATCAGATAGCTCTTCACCTTCTGCCCGTACAGATACGGGTCATTTCCCCGCACAATCCCCCATTCCATCAGAAGTGCTGCCGCTCCGCTGACAAAGGGTGTTGCAAAGGAGGTTCCCGTGACCGTCTGATAACCACCGCCCGGACGTGGTGCACGGATATCGACGCCCGGAGCGGCAAGGTCCGGTTTGATCTGAACAGGGAGGCGGGTGTAACCACGGCCGGAGAAATCGGCGTAAGACTGGCGGCGGGAATCATAGGCTGCTACGGAGATGGCAGACAGCGCGGTGGAGGGAATCGTAAGTGTGGTTTCCGGGGTCGGGCGGTAGAAGCGGGTGGCTTCCCCTACTGTTTTTCCACCGGGAAGCCACATGGAGAATTCTCCCTGCAGGATACGGCGCGGAATCAGACGTATACGCCAGATGCCGCTGTCAATATAACTTTCTGTGGGAAGAAAATCGATGTAGATTTCCTGCGAAGTGCTGTAAGGAGACGGTTTTCCATAATAAATCAGAAGCTGTGTTCCGGCATGCCGGTATCTCTGTGTTCCCAGCATCTGTTCCAGCGGACCGATAATCATTCCGTCCGGATGTACCAGGGAAATCTCCATCTGGTCCTGATAGTTTTTCCAGATCTGCAGGTTCATAGCCGGTTCATAAGTTCCGATCCCCAGTTCTGCCTCATAATTTTCTCCCTGTCGTACGCGGCCCGCCGTATGCCCTGCCCGATTTCCTTCATTACCGGTTCCCACACAGAGTGTCACACGACCATACCCAACCGCCTGATTCAGATACGTTTCCAACAGAGATGTTCCGTTATGTGCTCCATAACTGTTTCCGAAGCTCAGATTGATCACCACCGGCATCTGAAGCTCCTGTGCGGTGCGGATCGCATAGTCCACCCCCTGCATCAGTTCTGTGGTTCTGGGAAATCCATTCGGTTCCCGGATCCCCAGCTTCACCACCAGCAGACTGCTCTCCGGCGCTACGCCACGCTCCGTTCCCTGACTTTCTCTTCCATTTCCCGCTGCGATCCCCAGTACGGCCGTCCCGTGACCACTCGTATCTATGCTTGGAACCAGCGCCTCTCTTTCTGCCATCGTATTCGCTTCCAGTGCCCGATTGATCTGCTCCTGTGTGTACTCACTGCCGATCCGATACCCTTTGGGGGGATTGCCCGGGATCGACTGATCCCACAGCCGCAGGATCCGTGTGGATCCATCCTCGTTCCGAAAGTCCGGATGCGTATAATCCACGCCCGAATCGATACAGGCAATCAGAATCCCTTTACCAAACAGATACGGCGACTGATTCTGGACCGGATTCACACAGGAAGTCTGCCTGCCTTCATATGCAGCAAAATATAATCTCTTCGGTGCTTCGATATACTCTACCGCCGGATTTTGTGCAAACCCTTCGATCTGATCCTGTGGAATATCTGCAATTCCATAATTTCCAAGAAGGGGTGTAATAACAATCTCATCCGTCTCAAGCTCCGATGCCGCCCCGAAGTAACGAATGATCAGCTTCCACCTCTGTGTTTCTTTTTCATACCCCGCGTTCAGATTCATCGATGCTTCCCGTTCCCGGGATGTGGCATCGAGAGCAAGATTTAAAGTGTTGCCGGTTTTCTGATTATTCATGTTCCGTTCCTGACGATTTTTCATTCTACTACAATATATGGAAGTAGCTTTTTCCCGTTTACTTTTTCTCCGGATGCCTATCCAAATAGCTTGAACTATGAGAAACCCTCTCCGCGAGTTTTTCGTGCAGGCACGGACTTTGACTCATTGCCCGTGTAAATCAAAATTGATCCACCGGATCAATTATTGGTATGTAATGCAATCAAAAAGACTGCTGCCGGCAGAATAATATCCTACCGAACAGCAGTCCTTTTCTCTTTTTCATTATTTTATCGGTTTACATATTTATGGATCGTAGCTTTCACGGCTCCCGGTCCCGCAAGCATCTCACGGAACATGGTCTCAATTTTTTCTCCCACACCGTCTTTATACAGGTCTGTAAAAAACAGTCTTTCGTTGGAAAGAATCGATTTCAGCTGATTCGTAAAAGTCTCCGGTTTTCCAACCACGATATCTTTGAACTGTTCCTGAATCTCTTCGTTCATAGGATCCGGAGCAAGCTCATATGTATTTCCTTCGTCGTCTACACCCAGCATGTAGCGCAACCATCCGGCTATTCCAAGGGGAATAGCAGTCAGCCGGGAAGCATCTCCGAATTTCTTTACATAAGCCTTGATGGTTTCGCCAAAGCGGATACCAACCATCTGAGATACATCTACTGACAGACGCATGTTGGTATCACCCAGATATTCATTCGGGAACCGGTCATGAAACAGTTCATCCACAAATGCCTGCGGGGAAAGGATGCCCGGGTTCGGAACGACCGGAAGGCCTTCGTCGTAGGCGATCATCCGTGCCATCTTCATCATGTCTTCGTTTGTATTTAACATATGCGCAAACAGTTCATATCCCTGTACCACACCCAGCGGACCGGTGGCAGAATGTACCGGATTCAGACATACTGTCACTTTCATGCGTTCAGACAGATTCACGGTTTCTCTGTCCGCCATATATACGCCAAATCCCTTTTCCAGTGCCGGGCGACCGTTCGGGAAGCTGTCTTCAATGACCAGATACTGTGGTTTCTCTGCATTGACAAACGGAGCAATATAGGTCTTCTTTCCAGTGATCACCGGCTGCATCTGTTCCACGCCCATCGCTTCCAGGTCTGCAGCAATCTGCTCACTCGGCCGTGGTGTGATCTTGTCGATCATCGTCCATGGAAATGCAACGATACTCTCGTCACTCACATAATCCGCAAAAGCCTGATCCACAAAACCGTTTTTCTTCCATTCTTCCGTCATGGTCAGTACAGACTCACGCAGTTTCGCACCGTTTCGGGAACAGTTGTCCATGGAAACCAGGGCGATCGGGTATTTTCCTGCTTTATATCGCTCATACAGCATCGCTGTCAGAACCGCCATCGCTCCTGTCGCCCTGTCCGGTCCGTTTTTGATATCTGCTTCCACAAACGGGAACCAGCTGCCATCTGCTTTCTGCAGGGCATAGCCTTTTTCTGTGATCGTGAAAGAAACAAGCTGCAGAGATTTTGCTGTAAAGATTTCTTTCAGGCGGTTCCACTGCGCCGGATCGGAGGACTGTGCCTTTACCGCTTCCGCCAGTGCTCCCAGGACTTTGTATTCTCTGGTTCCGTCACCGTGGAGGATCACGCTCAGACTCAGATTGTCATAAGGTTTATAGATCTTATCTATCACATCGTAATCAAAGGTCTCCACACAGGTAATGCCTCGATCCAGGACACCTTCTTCCAGAAGTCCGTCTGCAATCCCACCGATGAAAACACGGAAAATGTTTCCGATTCCAAAATGTACCCATCCCGGTGCATCTTTTGCTTTCTTCGATACTGCTTCCACATCGTACCCCGGCAGTTTGATACCTGCTTTTTCCCATGCCTGACGATCTTTGATTCCATCCAGTGTTAATTTCATGGTAAATATCCTCCTCTTTCTTTTTTCTGTTATCTGTTATCCACATGAATCTTTTTCTTCTGTGGATACATTGAGTTTCGTTTTTTACTTTTGATTGTATCTTAATCATAAGTTGAGTTTATATCTTTTTTCCTGAAAAATCCATTGCCAAAAAGCATAATTTTCATCTTTGTTTTTTGTATGTATTTACCAACATCACCGATTCTGTCCCCCGGATACCATCGTGTCCATCTTCATGAGCTGTTTTCTTTGCGGGCTGACAGTTCGTTCTTTCCTGCATGAAACAAAGAATGTGTCTTGCCACATTCCCGCGCCTGCGGCATCTGCCTTATACGCCGCAGTGCGCATCCTCACAAAGTGTTTTTACTTTACAGAAAAGCAGTTTCCGGTAAAGTGAAAAAGCAGTTACTTCTGTACACTTACTGATGTACAGAAATAACTGCTTCTTATATTTTCTCAGACACGCTCTAATCGAATACTTCTTTCATACTGTCATAATGCAGGAAAATCCCTTCCTGGGCAAATGCCCGGATCTCCTCGAGTGTGGCGATCTTAAAGCCTTCCACTTCCTCCGGCTGTACTTTCACATCGTTATCCACAAAGTCCAGAATAAATTTGTAGATATCCACAAAATAGTTGTTTTTTTCCTCCGGATTCACCCGTTTATAGGAAAATGCGTAGCCTCCTGCAGCCTGGCTCACATCAATTCCGGTCTCCTCGCGGATCTCGCGGATCACTGCGTCCCTGGAATCTTCTCCCGCGTTGACTCCGCCTCCCGGTACTTCCCACCAGCCGGCACCCCATTCTTTGTCCAGCTTTCTCTGGGTGATCAGATAGCGGCCATCCGGACGTTTCAGCACACCAAGCACCGTCAGATGGTATTCATCCGGCTTCATGTTCCAGTCGTTTCGCTTCATCGTACGGCCGGTTTTCTGTTTCTTTTCATCGTAGATATCCCAGTATTCCATAATATTTTTTCTCCTCTGTCTCTTTTTCGTGAATATCACTGACCCGTTTTACGCACCTGGTACGGATTTATTTTTCTTTGGCATGTAAGAACGCAAAGGGTTCTTCATCGTGAAGAAAGTGCATCATCATATAGGCACACAGAAGCGCTACCCGTTCTTCTTTCATGATCCGCGCCACTTCCTTCCGGTCTGCCAGAACCACTTCAATTTCTTCGCTGTCTTCCATGTATTTTTTACTGATCTCACCGGAAGCATATCCGTAAACCGTTCCGCAGCACTCATCTGTCATACCAACGGATGTATAATAAGGCTTCTGATATATGTCATCCACCACGATCGGCTCCAGCTTCAGACCGGTCTCTTCTTTCAGTTCCCGGATCGCTGCGGTGTGATAATTCTCTCCCGGATCCACCAGTCCGGCCGGCAGTTCATACACATAACCACCCAGCGGATAACGGAACTGTCGGATCAGTACTACCCTGTCTTTCTTTTCTCCGTAGAGACTGTAGATGGCCACACCGTCCGGATCATTATTTTCGATATGGCTCAGTTTCAGGTCATCCTCAGTCTTCGCCCGGGATGCCACATAATAGTGTCCTTCCCGTCCTATTTTATTCACGACATCCAGATCATAGAGATTCAGATATGGATTGGTTGTCTGTTTGTTTACTTTATTGATTTTTCCCATCTGGTATTCCTCCCACCCCGGTCGGAGGCTCCTTGTACAGGACGGATCAATTATGCCTGAGAGCCTTTTAACAACCGGCTGATATGTTTATATAATACCAGAGTTATCAGAGAAACTACAATACCTTTTATAATATTAAACGGTGCAACGCTGAAAAGGCAGAACGTTGTCAGACTGTGGATCGCCGGAATGATGGCTGCTCCCATCTCCACAAAGGTATCCACCGGCATACCAAATGCTTTTCCGTAAGCAGGAAGCAGTAACAGACCGTTGACCAGCGCACTTGCCACTGCCATACATACGATCCCGGTTACCATACCAAGAATTGCATGTTTTCTGGTTTTCGCCCGTTTGTAAATGAAACCTGCCGGCATAACCAGCGCACATCCCATGATAAAGTTACCAAGTTCTCCTACCCCTGCGGTCGTTGTTCCGTTCAGGACAAAGTTCAGAAGAATCTTGATCAGCTCGATCACAGCCGCCGCCAGCGGTCCCATCGCAAACGCCCCGATCATGATCGGCACTTCACTCAGATCGATCTTATAAAAACTCGGTGCAATAAACGGCATCGGCACCTCCCAGAGCATCAAAACGGTTGCCACAGCCGCCAGCATAGCGATCTGCACCATGGTTCTGACCCCTGTATTTCTCGTAGTTCCAGCCTTTTTCGCAGTCTCTGCTGCTTTTGTTGTTGTGTTGTTCATTTTCTTCAATCTCCTTTCTTTCTCAAAAGGAAATTCCCGGTTTCTGCAGCCTGACACAAAACTATGCGAAACACGCTTCGCGCGTTTCTCAAGTTATCGCGGCAGTCGCCAAGGTCTCGTGCAGGCACGGACTTTGGCTCGTTGCTCGCGTAAAAAAACCCCCGGAAAGTAAATCCTTTCCGGGGTGTTCTCTCTGTGCTTTTTCTTTTCTGATATAAAATCAGAAAATCTATATTTTACGCTTACACACGCTGCACTCTTCTCTCATCCAGACTATACTGTCGGTACCGGAATCACACCGGTTCAGCCATGTTTCCATGGGTCGCGGACTATACCGCCGGTGGGGAATCACACCCCGCCCCGAAGAATTATCCTTAAATTCTTGTTCATTATAACTCATTATAAGTCTGCATACAAGTATATTTTTTAGCTGTTTTTCACAATGATTTTGTGTAATATCCACATAAATCTACACTACTCTTTATATGATTACTGCAAATTGGTGTAAATTTTGGTGTAACCATCGGCATTATCTTTTTCCCATACCATGAATGGCAGGTTCTTCGGAGCCTGCTTTTTCATTTAAATACAAAAAAGGAGCCGTTACTCCATAGATGATTACTCATCTATTTTGCAACAGCCCCAGAGGAATTATAAAATCTATTTACATGATTTTTATGTTCATACTCATGACCAGAATACCCCCATGGAGGATATGAGCTTTTTTTGACCGTAAAATATTAGGCAGATTGTTGAAGGCAAAAATGAACACGGCAATATTACCTCCTATTGGCTACCGTGTCCCTGTAGGTCGTCATTGGTTTGTGCAAGCGCAAAGAAACGGCGGCTCTGAAATTCAAAGCCGCCGTTTCTTATAGGCGTGTTGATAGGACTGCTGGACGACGACTTTTTTTCTTTGCCGCCGTCCGGCAGCTACCTTTCTTATTGCTTTTAACGGGTTATTCCATCTCTCTATAGCGGGCAGCAATTTCCTCCGTAATCGGAATTAGTCTGCAATCTTCAATCGAGTACACCTGATCGCATAGCTGTTCAATGTCTTTGAAATGGTGTGAAGTCAGAAAAATGGTCTTGCCTTCCGCTTTCAGCATACGGATGATGGCCTTTACATCCTCATAGGTTTTGTAGTCCAATGCGTTAAAAGGCTCATCCAAAATCAGAATATCCTGCCCCTCCATAATTGCCTGTGCAATCCCCAGTTTCTGCTTCATACCAAGAGAATAATTGTCTACTTTCGTTTTATTATCAGGGTCAAGCCCCACTTTGCCCATGGCCTGTCGGATTTCTTTTTCTCCAATTTTCCCTTGAATGTCCGCAAGAAATTTCAGATTTTGAAAACCACTGTAAATGCCAATAAAACCGGGGGAATTGATAAATACTCCCAAACTTTCGGGGAAGTCGCGGCCATTTTTACCAAGCTGTTTTCCGCGCACATAAACACTGCCCCGATCAGGCTTCTCGAAACCGCATAAAATCTTGAACAGCACCGACTTTCCGCTGCCGTTAGCGCCAACCAAACCAACAGCTGTTCCCTGTTCTATGGACAGTGAAACGTCTTGAAGAATTGCCTTGCCACCAAAACTTTTTGATACATTTTTCACTTCAATATATGAACTCATATTCTGTCCTCCTAATTCAATATTTTCTTGTAGCCCCACATAAGGATTCCT
>OODK01000443.1_pt1 | contig 38347 bp, 38 predicted proteins | sample 1671371 | NCBI WGS metagenome assembly OODK01 (sample SAMN06348150, study PRJEB24527) | human gut metagenome | biome: human gut; feature: ankylosing spondylitis patient; material: feces | host: Homo sapiens | place: China | collected 2015-10 | reverse complement strand
TTATTGCATTATTGGGAAATTTAATAGCATTGCCATTAGGAAAAAGATAACTTCCAGTTTGTATGCAACAAACGTTTGAACACTTTTTGAACACCGCAACCGTGATGAAGTCTTCAAAGCCCCTTTCTATCAGTATTTGAGATTAAGAAAAACGGTTCGATTCCGGTCTGCGGCATTAGTAAAAAGTAGGAGAAACGTTGAATTTACAGCGTTTCTCTTATTTTTTTGCTTCAAAAAGTTTGAACACCTTTGAACACTTTATGATGAAATACCAAGATTCTGAAAAGCAAGCCTGTCATTCTTCCTCTTATTGACATTCCGCAAGTAATGCAATGTTGTAGCTGTCTCACTATGTCCCATTAAATAACTAAGGGTTGTAAGATTATTTCCGTCAAAAGCTGTTGAAGCATTGTAAAAGCGGATTTTATGACTGGAATGATAAGGAACACCGGCTTCTTTGCAATATTTCTTCAAACGGCGATTAAAGCTGTCTGTTGTCATAATCTCGCCGTTGGGTTCAAAGACATATATTCCATTTGGATTTAATTCCTTTGCTTTGTGAAGAATTTTAAGTGCTTCGTCTGTAAGGAACTGTTTACGGAATCCATGAGAAGTATTTCCTTTCATTTGATTTACTACGTCACTTTGTACTTCTACTGGCTTATAGGTAAATTGTTTGAAATTCACATTAGAGACAGGATTATGAGATATAATTTCTTTTTCAATCGCATAACTCATGATTCCATTCAGATACATACTCTTGAATTGTTTTTGCTTTTACGGAAGTATAATCTCTTTTATACAAAAGCCATTCAGCATATAATTCTTCTAGTGTGACATTCTGACGGTTTTCAGCTTTCTGCTTTTCGATATAAAATCTGATGATTTCTTTTTCAAGGTTCTCTTTACTCTTCCTCTTAACAGGACGGCGTTTGTTAGGTTTGGTTTCATCGGGTAAATAAGTACGCCAGCTTTTTTCTGATTCCGAGTAATAAATTTCATATTTGTGATTCTCCAAGATTTTTTTATTTGCCATAATTTTAAAATCTTTGAAGACTTCATCTGTGGTCATGTTAGCACAGGTGGCTAACGTATTCAATAATGTTATATCTGAAAACGTAACGGGATTATCCATAAGATTCCCCCTTTACGCAAGGATTTTCTTTTTTAATTTTGATGTAGATAACACTGCTGTCCTTTAAGCATGAACCAGTAGATAAGAAAGCGTTGGTATCGTAAATTTGCCTTGTGTATTCTTTCTGAAAGACGATATTTTCTTTTTGTAAGTCATGTAAAATGTCTTCGGTCAGCATGACTTTTGTTTCGTGTGGAACTTTCAGATTTTGAGATTTAAAAAAGGCTTTTTTCTTATGTTCTTTCAAATCAAGGTCTTTTCCAAAATACTTGCTAAGATAACGACCTCTGTTTTCTTTGCTGTCTACATCAATGCGATTGATTTTAATAAATCCATGTGACCATAAATTCTGTAATTTTTCTTTTGCTATATACGGAAAATTGGTCCTATGCCTGAATTATTCATGGAACAATATCTGAACTGATAACTGTACCATGAGATTAAAAATGCTCCATGCAGTCATAACATCGCTCAATTTTTCTGTCAAAAGGGCGCAAAGTCTCTATCGCAGAGTTCAGAGCAATTGTTAAACTGTCAAGGTTCGTTAATAGGTGCTATTCCAGCTGTACATTTAGCTTGCCGATATTAAAAATTGTCTTATAGAATTCACTCTTATAAGGGCAACTACTGCAAAGCTTGAATGTGATATATCTTGCTGAACGAACTACTTTTACAGCAATCTTCAGCAGTTTTAAACGGACGGTATCAATACGTTGCTTTCGCATATTTGCTGATAACGCCAATCGTCTAAACCAATTAAATATGTTATACGCAAGAGCGTGTACTTGAAGTCTGTTGGTATTTACAATTCGGGTATGACTGCTTACGGAAGCAACATCAAAACCAGATTTACTCTCTTTGATAAAGTTTTCCATCAGTCCTCGCTTACAGTAAAATTTGATAAGATACTCTGGTGATGAATCCATGTTTGTGACAATGAATGTGTACATGTAAACCATCTGGTTTTCCGGCTTTTCAACCTTGCATACTACACGTCTTCCATAAGGCCATGGACCAGCTTTGTACATGAATTCACCATAAATTACTGCATAATCGACTTTGTTATTTCTAGTGATTTCATCAAGCTCATCCACAAGATGGGATGCTTTTCCACGGAGAATACCATTCTCCTTCAGCCGGATTACATAGTTTGTGCCATTTTCCTCGCACTGCTTGTAAAGGCCAGGTGTAGCAAAACCGCTATCACCACGAAGCAGAATTCGGATTGACGGATAATCATTCAGATATTCATCAAGTATTGGTTGCAAGAAATCAACCACTCCAGTGCAGGAATACTGTGTTCCATCACGAAGTTGGATTTTTATCAAATCCCCGGTCAATCCATCATAACAGACAAGCGGATGGTATCCATTGCTTTGATAATGAACGTTAAAGGCTCTGCCTTCCTGTTTACCGTATGCATCAAGAAAAGTGGAATCCAAATCCAAAATGACAGCCTGTGGCATCTGAACACTGTAAACTCTTTTTCGAAGTATTCTGCCAATTGTAAGGAATTGGTTTAAAGTATCTTCATCCATACGATTAAAGAATCTTGATACCGTAGGTTGTGAAGCTAAAGCATCTTTATTTAGCACTGCTTTAAATACTGGATCATTTGTAAGTTCATCTGAAGCATCATCTTCAAAGTAACCTGCAATGATCATATATATCATCTGAAGGAGATTCTCCTTGTCAGTGTGATATCTAAATGATGCAGAATCATTGGTCTTAAATGAGTGACTGAAAAGTTTATCAATGCCAAGTTTGCTTACGAATTCTTTGATAAGAAGTAAGCCTGCATCGGAGGATAAATCTCCTCTATCAAAATTTATTTTAATCTGTCTATTGCTTTCTAGTGATAAGGTGTTTACAATACTCATAAAGGGCTCCTTTGGGTTATTATTTAAGATTCGACACCTTAATTTTACCACAAATGGATGCTCTTTTTTTATTCACTTGATAGGTGAAACAGCAATATTCAATTAAAATACAGTAATCATGTGGCTTTCAGCCACTTCACACGGCATAGCCGTGAATAATATAGGCTATGTCAAGAAAAAGTACAAATTAAATGTAACCAATTTTCCTTTTTTGTAATTGTTAACTCGCTAAGTTTGTTACGTCCGTTTCCAAGTTTTTCAGATATTGTTCCTCATATTCATTTGGAGACAAATATCCACAATGAGTAAAAGCCACGTTATGGGATTAACTACGGATATTGAAACAGCAAATAAGACAAAACAGTTGAAAGTGGTTGTGGATACATCTCAGCCGATCTCAATACAACCGAAGAATCAGACAGATGTGATATTTTGTGAGCGTAAGGAGTGGATAGGAATTGAAGAAAGGAGTTCAGCATGAGAAGAAAAAAAGATAAAAGCAATGGCATTACTGCTTTGTATGAAAGACTGTCTCGTGATGATGATAATGCTGGAGAGAGTAACAGTATAGTTCATCAAAAGCAAATGCTTGAAGATTATGCTATGAAACATGGTTTTACGAATCTTGTTCATTTTACCGATGATGGTTGGAGTGGAGCGACCTTTGAAAGACCTTCATGGAACAGACTTGTTGAAGGTGTTAAAAACGGAGAAATCACTGCCTGTATCTGCAAAGATATGTCCAGAATCGGCAGAGACCATTTGCAAGTAGGTTTTTTCACTGACATTCTGTTTAGAGAAAAGGAAGTTCGATTTATAGCAATCAATAATGGTATTGACAGTGATCGTCAAGAAACCAGTGAGTTTGCCCCTTTTCTGAATATCATGAATGAGTGGTTTGTCAGGGACACAAGTAAGAAAATTAAAGCTGTACTGAAATCCAGAGGTTCTTCCGGCAACGCTCATACAAGTAATATCCCACCATACGGCTATTTGAAAGACCCCGAAAACCCCGACCATTGGATTATTGATGAAGAAGCTGCTGAAGTAGTCCGCAGAATTTATCGCATGACTATTGAGGGAAAAGGACCTTATCAGATAGCAAGAGAACTTTCAGAAGAAAAAATAGAAAGACCGTCTTATTATCTTGGAAAAAAGGGACTTGGAAATCATGCAAGCAACTATGACAAAGAAAATCCGTATATGTGGCGAGGAAATCAGGTTACTACTCTGATTGCCCGACCAGAGTATATCGGAAAGACTGTCAACTTCAGGACATTCAAAAATTCCTATAAGGACAAAAAGACGAAAAGGGCAGACAAGGAAGATTGGGTGGTTTTTGATGATACACAAGAGCCTATTGTCGATGAAGAAACATGGCTGCTTGCTCAAAAGTTAAGACAGAATGTAAGAAAAGCAGATCCTATGGGCGAGCCTAATGTTCTGACCGGAAAGATTTACTGTGCTGATTGTGGTGCGCCGATGTATAATCACAGGCAGCGGAAAGGGCGAGAAAGAATATACTATACTGCCAAAGGCGAAAAAAGGACAAGTTATTCCAATCCGGCAGATTGTTATGAATGTTCCACTTATAATCTTGCTTATCAGAAGTATGATCATCACTGTACTTGCCACCATATTTCAACAAAAGCACTTAAAAGCATCATTCTGAAAACCATACAGGAGACTTGCCATTATGTTTCTTTGAATGAGCAGGAGTTTGTCTATTCTCTGCAAGAAGAATCGGCGATGAAAGATATTGCTGTTTCTGAAACTGTAAAAAACCGCATTGAAAGAAATCAGAAGCGAGTTCACGAACTGGATATGCTTATCAGGAAAATCTATGAAGATAATGTGATTGGAAGATTGCCGGACAGACTTTTTCAGAGTATGCTTACTGATTATGAAAATGAGCAGAACGAGCTGAACAAGATTATTGAGACTGACACCGCTGATATGCAACGGATTATAGGCGGTCAAAATAATGTGGAGCGTTTTCTAAAGCTGGTCAAAAAGTATGAGAACATTACAGAACTTACTCCTGCCATGATAAATGAATTTATCGACAAAATTCTGGTTCACGAGCCACAAGGAAAAGGTGCAGACCGCACCACAGAGGTGGAGATATATCTTAACTATGTCGGGCAATTTCAAGTACCTGTGGAGCAGCATGAACCAACCGAGGAAGAAAGGATTGCTGCTGAAAAAGAGGCGGAACGACTTCGCAGAAAACGAGAATCCAATCGTAAGTATATGAAAAAGATTCGTGAGAAATCAAAAGAATTTGCGGAGCATGAGCGTATAGCAGAAGAAAAAAGCTCTGATAGCAATGTGTGTGTTGAACAGAACGCCACAAGCAAATCAAATCGGCAAAAAGTGAAAGGAGAAAAAATAGCATGACAGAATTGAAACCACGAATCCATGATGAAAGCAATGGTCTGGACTATGTTCTTGTGGGCGATTACTATGTGCCGGACTTGAAGCTGCCGGAGGAACACCGCCCTATCGGTATGTGGGGCAGACTGCACAGGACATATTTGGAGCAGTACCGCCCTGCAAGGTTCTCTGCCCTCTGTTTATCCGGCGAACTGCATACTTACCTTGCTGACCTGAACGAACAGGCAGCGGAAAGGTGCAGCCTTATCATTGAGCAGATGAAACAAGCCGAGGGTGTGACCGAAACCATGAAAGCAGACAATCAGATGTTGTGGGTACAGTCCATGAACTCTATCCGTAACCGAGCCGAAGAAATCATCAGACAGGAAATGATTTACTGCTGATTTTATCAAGTCCAAAACCAACAATTTTATATCGTCAACGAAGCGACAGGTATTTCCTTATGAAGTGTCTGTCGCTTTTCATTTATCAAACTTTAAGGAGGAAAACACAATGAAGATGAACCGGAATGAAATGGAAGCCCTTTATGCCTTTGGCTGTCCGAACCTGAAAGCAACTGTCGAGCGTTTGCGTATGGTGGCTGCCCTTGCACCCGATCCGGTGGCGAAGAAGCTGTTTTATATGCTTTCCGTCAAGCTGAGTGCTGAGGGTGTTGAAAGGTGGTATCGTTGCTTTTACCGCAGGCTGAGGGTGTTGAAAAACCGTAGGGAGGGCTGCTATGACGAGACTGACGAAGATTGAGAAAGAAACAATCGTTCTCTTTAATGAGGGCGAGGACAAGGCAAATATCTACACCCACAACGCCGGATTGAAAAAGAGGTTGGCTGCTTTTGCTAAGAAGTACCCTGACCTTTGCCGACTGGAAAAATCCAATGTTCAAGGCGGTGTTTCTTATGTGCTGGCAAAGTCCCGTCTGTCTATCCGCTTCCTGCCGCCTTACAGCGAGGAACGCAGACAGAAAGCCAGTGAATATGCGAAAAAGCATGGGCTGAACAGCCAGCAGGGATACTGTGATAATCAGGGCTGATATGCGGTTAAAATGTCAGGTGCAAACCTGATGTTTTGACCGTTGCCTATCGCCTGTGAGGAAAGTATCGGAGACTATAAATTTTACGGAAATGTGCGTTACAAGGTTTGAACAGGAACTCTGTACACAAAATTTTTTCTTCCATTCTTTAGGCTGATGAAGTATAATAGACAAAAGATAATTTTAGAAGTGAGCTTTTCGGGAGGCAGTATATATGGAAAAAAGTAAGGTAGAATTTGTATATAAAAATATTTCTTCATTAAACAAGATAAGTATAGTGAATAAAAAAATATTTCGTATTTTGCCATATATTTGTGTGCCATCACTTGCTATAGGGGGGATTGCGGTTTTCCTAAAAGAAATGTTGCCTATAAAAGGAGTGTTGCCTAATTATATTAGACTTGTTTGCTTAGTCATATTTTTCTTAACCTTTTTGATGTGGTTGGTGTCTTTCTTTTTTGAATACATTTTCCTGTTTTTATGGAAATGCCCTGTATGTAAAGGAAAATTTCCATGGTATAAGACTACTTTGGGATATTTAGGAGAAGAAGGAGGTAGTCTTGTAAATAAAGAAGTTAAAGATATTTGTGACCGCAAGAATAAGAAAATATCTTTAATTCAATATGAAAATAGCAATTTAATCATTCCCAAAAAGTGTCCGCATTGTGGTGAAGTTATATGGAAAAAATAATTTTTGTAGATTACCTGTAATCTGCCACAACTGAATATGACCGTTAAGGTCAGATGAAGAAACTGATGTATTGAGCGTAAAGCGATCATGCGTCGGTTTTTCTTATTTCATGAGCTGACAGAATTCCGACTGTATATCACCCGTGAGGAAAGTATCGGGGACTATGGATTTTGCAGAAATGTGCGTTACAAGGCTTGAACAGGAACTCTGTACACAAAATTTTTTCTTCCATTCTTTAAGTTGATGAAGTATAATGAGATATGAAAAATTGAGGTTTTTAATACTCGATTTCAAACAATCATTTTTATATAGCTGGAACTATGGAGGGCAAAAAATGAATGATTTTTTACGAATGTGTTTGAATATAATTACACAAATAGGCCCCTATTTAGTTGTACTTCTTCTTTTGAAATATCTTGTAAATCTTCAACAAAAGAGAGCTAAAGAACGAGAGGAAGAACAGAAAAAGGGAATAATAAGGACGCATTATATAATAAAAACAGAGAAATTCCTTGTCGTGGCATTTATCGTAGGTACAATATTTTTTGCTTGTTGTACGGCTATGAGTCTTAGGGAAAAAGAAGATATGTTTGTCATTTGTATATTTGGAATATTTTTTTTAGTAGGCATAAGCGGAATAGTCAATATGGTAATGTGGAAACTGGAAGTGAACGGAGATGAAATCACATGGCGGTCAACTTTTGGAAAAAAGAGAACTTTTCGTTTTGGGGATATTACCTACTGCGAGAGAAAAAAAGGTTCTGTGCGTGTATATGTAAATGGGGAAAAGCTATTTACCATTGATAGTAATATCGATAAAGAAGAATTTATGGAAGATATAGAGAGAAGAAGAATCCCTGTAAAACCTTACTGGACAAATCAGCATAAGAAGAATCGTAAATGACATAGATTTTATAACAGTACGATGTTAGACCACTGAATATGACCGTCAAAGTCGGATGAAGAAACCGATGTATTGAGCGTAAAGCGATCATGCGTCGGTTTTTCTTATTTCATGAGCTGACAGAATTCCGACTGTATATCGCCTGTGAGGAAAGTATCGGAGACTATGGATTTTGCGGAAATGTGCGTTATAGGTAAGTAAAAAACTACTTGATAGAGCGTGAATTGAATTGTTCATATCGGTATGATATAATTTACTGAAATGAAGCAAGAAGGTGGACTTTTGTATGAAAAAATTTTTGAAAATATTGCTAATCATTGTAGGAATAGTTTTTTTGATTTTTGCAGCGCTGATATGTATTGGACTGTTTGTTGATTATGATGACCATATTGAAAATGGTCGTTATACTTATGTTCCGGAAGATGACAATAAAGACAATGCATATGTCGAATTCAATTTGAGTGATTACGATAAAAAGGATTCTGAACTCATATATTATAGTTCTGTCGAAGAAGCTATTTTGAATTCTCCTTTGAATGCTGAAAATGAAGAATTTTCTGTTCCAGAAGATTTTCTTAATCATGTTGATGAAATATTGCATATATGGAATGGCAAACAGTATGATACTATTTTCTATCGGGCAGGAAGCGATAACGATCCCGTTCAAGGTTTTGTGATGGCACGCTGCAAAAAACAGGTGGAGGAAGCAAGTGTACAATATGCATTTATGAATGCTACACCGGTTACAACTAAAGCGGATAGCATTCTTATATCTGATATTACAGAACTAATTCGTTCATCTTTAAAATTAAGTGATTTTCAACAGGACTTGAATCCAAATTATCCAGATACCAGATTTGTTTTTGGCTATGCACATGATAAGGAAATTTACTCATTAGAAGTAGAAGGTCAAAAGCCAGATGGTGTTATTGAAATCAATGTATATGACAGAACGATGTATCTATGGTATTATGATGATTTAAAGAGCGACAAGAGAGGAAACAATCTAAGTTATTCAGTAGATGTGCCAGAGTAATTTTTCAAATTGGCTAATCTGCCACAACTGAATATGACCGTCAAGGTCAGATGAAGAAACCGATGTATTGAGCGTAAAGCGATCATGCGTCGGTTTTTCTTATTTCATGAGCTGACAGAATTCCGACTGTATATCACCCGTGAGGAAAGTATCGGGGACTATGGATTTTGCATAAATGCGCGTTACAAGGCTTGAACAGGAACTCTGCACACAAATTTTTTCTTCCATTCGTTAAGTTGATGAAGTATAATGAAAAATAAGATAAAGTTAATTCTTGGAGGTGTTATTCATGTTTGGTTTTAAGAAAAATGAAAAGCCAACGCTCATTATTGAAGCAAAAGATCTAATGGAAATTATCAAGTCTGATTATGATAATGATATGGCTTTTACTCTTATTGAGTTTTCCTATAATGAGAAAAAATATGTGATGGGTTCCTGTGTTTTACCTGCTAACGCAGAGGAATGTAAAGAAAATATATCTTTTATATTTCAAGACAGAGTTTTTGAAAGTTTTGAGGAATTTCAAACTGCTATTATTATAGATAATAAAAACATCTTACAATTAGAAAAACCCCTTGAAATTTTAAGAGCAGGAATTATTGATAATGAGCCTATGCTGAAAACGCCATGGGGAGATAAAAGATTAGCTGATAAAGCTGTTAATAAATAGCGTGTCGCTTTGAAAGGAGTACAAATTTATGGCATTATTGATGTTTAGAACTTTTGGAGTGATTATAGTATCATTTATAGTCTTAATTATGTATGTTTTGCATAGAAAGAAAAATGGGAAGTTTATAAAACGAAAGGCTGTCAATGAAGAAGAAAAAATAAAATATCAAAAATGGGAAAAAATAATCAATGTGATGGCAGTTGTTGGGTTATTGATTCTCGGTATATTTATAACTGTTCCTTGTTGCTTGGATATACCTTATTTACTATCTAACAATTTAGTTGAAGTTACCGGAGAAGTTACACAAGGTGCAATGTCAGGAGAAAACTCTAATAGTGAAAGAAGAATACATATTAGAGATGAGAAAACTGGAGAAGAACATTCATTAAAATATTGGGGAACAGGTAGCGATTTAGGAGATAAGATAACTGTAAGGTATTTACCACACACAGAATATGGGTATGTAGTTGAATAGAATAAAAATAAATATCCTATTTTGTTTTGGGAAATTTGTAGATTACCTGTAATCTGCCACAACTGAATATGACCGTCAAGGTCAGATAAAGAAACCGATGTATTGAGCGTAAAGCGATCATGCGTCGGTTTTTCTTATTTCATGAGCTGACAGAATTCCGACTGTATATCACCCGTGAGGAAAGTATCGGGGACTATGGATTTTGCAGAAATGTGCGTTACAAGGCTTGAACAGGAACTCTGTACACAAAATTTTTTCTTCCATTCTTTAAGTTGATGAAGTATAATGAGATATGAAAAATTGAGGTTTTTAATACTCGATTTCAAACAATCATTTTTATATAGCTGGAACTATGGAGGGCAAAAAATGAATGATTTTTTACGAATGTGTTTGAATATAATTACACAAATAGGCCCCTATTTAGTTGTACTTCTTCTTTTGAAATATCTTGTAAATCTTCAACAAAAGAGAGCTAAAGAACGAGAGGAAGAACAGAAAAAGGGAATAATTAGAACGCATTATACAATAAAAACAGAGAAAACATTGACTATTATATTTGTTTTTGGAATTTTATTTACAGGAGGTTGTACTGTAGCAAGTGCTATCCAACAGGATGATATATTTCCTCCCTTGGTATTTGGCATTGCATTTGTTGTGTTTTTTATAGGCTCATTGAATATGATTATGTGGAAACTGGAAGTGGATGAAGATGAAATCACATGGCGTTCAACTTTTGGCAGAAAGAGAACTTTTCACTTTGAAGATATTACCTATTGCGAGAGAAGGAAAGGTTCTATGCGTGTATATGTAAATGGAGAAAAATTATTTACCATTGATAGTAATATTGACAAAGAAGAATTTATGGAGGACATAAAAAGAAGAAGAATCCCTGTAAAATCTTACTGGGCAAATCAGCATAAGAAAAATCGTAAATGACATAGATTTTATAACAGTACGATGTTAGACAACTGAATATGACCGTAAAGGAAGATGAAATATGAAAAAAGAGTTGAAACAAATATTGCTTATATGTTTATTTTTAATTATTGGTTGTGTACTTGGTTATTTTGTAGCACTTAATCAAATGAATCAACTTAGTGACCCTGAGTACATTGCGTTTTGGACAAGTCAAAATATGTCTGTTCCTGAACCATTAGGATTTACAAGAAGTATTCTTTCTTTTGGATTGTTTTTTGCTGGAATACCAACAGGTTTGATTTTTTATAGTGGTTTAGTTAAGAAATGGCTAACTCCTATCGCACCTAAAATTATAATTGGATTTGTTACTTTTCCGATTTATACACTTGCTGGAGTAATCGGTTCAATTCCTTTTATCATCTATAAAGGAATTTTTCTATTCAAAAATAATAGATGTAAATGACAACGAGCTTTTCAAGAGTAGGGTGTTTATCAACTACTTTTTAAGGCAACCACGCAAGGACGATCAGCTACATAGTTGGTCGTTTTTGTTTATCCATTTGCAGATTATCCGTAATCTGCCACAACTGAATATGAACGTTAAGGTCAGATGAAGAAACCGATGTATTGAGCGTAAAGCGATCATGCGTCGGTTTTTCTTTTTGCAAAATAGTCCGGTGGACTGTTTTGTAAAACCGAAGGAACTGACGGAGCTTGGGACGGGGCGAAGTCAGTTTGTTCGGGCGGGAGTACGGAGGGTGCAACCCTTTGTGCATGGGTACAGGGAATGCAATATCCCTGTGCAGGTCAAGGGCGGCAGCCTTGCCCAGTTAAGTGGCGTTTCGCCACTTAGTACTGGGTATTACTTGACGCAGAAAGCCGCAAGGAATCAGCTTCGCTGCCCTTCTCCCCTGTCGGGGAAATCAAAAAGAAAAGGAGGAACTCATGTGAAATTAACAAGACACAATGGACGAGCCGGAAAGAATGGCGTTTATAATCCGAAGCACAATGACCGCAGTTTTGACATTGCCAACAGCGAACACATTGATGAAGAACGAGCCAAACAAAATCTCTATTGGGACTGTTACAATGGCTTCCGCAATTTCAAAAATCCCGAAAAGGAAAATGAGCTGTCTGCCACTTTTGAAGATGTGGAACAGCTTTTTTATCATCAGCGGTATCGTGATTTTGTGACAGGACAGAACGAAAGAAATGTGAAGAACAGACACCCTGAAAGGAATAAGGAAACCGGAGATTTGCTCAAAAGCAAAAAGACCTGTCCAGAGGAAACGGTCTATCAGATTGGAACGCTTGATAATCATGTTCCGCCGGAATTGCTCATTGAGATCGTCACAGAATTTATGGAAATCGTAAATGAGCGTTTCGGCTCTCATGTCCATATCCTGAATTGGGCGCTGCACTTGGATGAAAGCACCCCTCATATTCACGAGCGTCATGTGTTCGACTGTGAAAATCAATATGGGGAGATTGCCCCACAGCAGGAAAAGGCTTTGGAAGCACTGGGGTTTGAACTGCCGGAACCGGAGAAGCCTGTCGGAAGAAAAAATAACCGCAAGATGACTTTCGATTCAGCTTGCCGAGTGCTGCTGTTTGATGTGGCGAAAAAGCATGGCTTACAACTGGAAGAAGAACCGGAATATGGTGGTCGTGCTTATCTGGAAAAACAGGATTATATCCTTTTCAAGCAAAAGGAGCAACTGTCAGCACAGGAGCAAAAGCTGGAAGAACTCACGATGAAGATTGAGGATGTGGAAGCTCTGGTGGATGAGGTTGCCGATATTGCCTATGACAAGGCGGTTGAGGTCGTTGCTGATACTGTAAAACTGGAAACGCACAAGGAGGATATTAAGCTGGTGGAGCAGTCTAAGGCGTGGGTTCTCTCCCCTGAGCGTAAGGCTTCAAAGAAAGAAGTTGAGTATGCAGTGAAACGATTGGATGGCGTGATTGCCAGAATCACAAATGCTATGAAATCAACTATTCAGAAAATCCAAACTACGCTGATGAAACCGGAGGTCAAAAAAGCCGGAACGGAGCAAATCAAGAAGAAAGCCAAAAGTTCCATTATAGAGCAGTTGAGCCGCAAGAAGAAGGAAATGGCAGAGCGTGAAGTCAGCCGGACAATTCCGGCGAAAAGCAAAAAACAGGATATGGAACTTTAAGGCACTTGCTGTTTTCACTTTGAAAATGACAGGTGCTTTTGCTTTAGGGAGCAAGAAATTATCTTCCATTCTTTAGGTTGATGAAGTATAATGGAGATACACTATTTGAAAATCTTAAAGAGGTAACAGCTATCATGAAAAAACTATTAACATTGATGTTACTTGTTTCACTGTGCTTAAGCGGTTGTGCATTAGGGAACAATGTATCGGATATATTAAAGATATGTTAAAAGATTTTTTGCCAATAGAAAACAGTGATGATTGGATAATGTCGATATTAAGCAACAATATTAAGGTCGATAAAGATGGTGAAGAAACGTTAGAAATTTGTGGAGTAATGGGATAGGAGACCAGCTATGAATATTAAAGAACTTGTACTAGTAATCAGCATTCTTTTATCCATAAGAATAGCTGAATACGCTATGAAAAAATATAAGGAACAGAAAGACGTTGAGGTAACAAAAAAGCAGAAATCCAGAAAGCAGACAAAAAAATATATAATTACAGCACCCAGCATCTTGAAAGTATCTATTGGCACAGGAACGCTCATGGTATGACTTTATGCTTGATTGTATGACGGCAGGCGGTGTGATGAAACGGCTTGACTTGGCAATCAATGATAAAGCAGGAATATTGGATATTCCAAAGTTAAAGGCAAAATATAAAGCAGGCGAATGTATCTCTTACTTCCGTATGCAGAAAGATTACAGCGGTACAGAAAAATGTGGTAGTGATACACCAAAGAACACAGGCGAAACCTTATATCTCGGTTCAACAAGTAGTGAATTATATATGTGTGCCTATCAGAAGAATTATGAGCAGTATGTCAAGAATGGCACAGAAATTGAAGATACAGAAATCAAGAACCGTTTTGAAATACGCATGAAGAATGAACGAGCCTATTATGCAGTTAAAGACTTATTGACTTATCGGGACGCTGAACGCACCGCTTTTTCTATCATCAATCATTATGTCCGCTTTGTAGACAGAGAGGACGACAAACCGAAAAATCAATGGAAAATGAATGATGATTGGGCGTGGTTTGTAGGAGAAAACAGAGAACCGATACGCTTAACCACAAAACCAGAACCTTATACTTTACAAAAAGCGTTGCATTGGTTACAAAGACAAGTTGCACCAACAATAAAAATGGTACAGGCATTAGACAGAGAAAATCATACCACGATACTGAAAGATATGATTGAGCAGGCAGAACTCAAAGACAAGCATAAACATTTATTACAGTTAGAAAAATCAACCATAGAAGAACGCATAGATACCGCTGTTCCACAAGAGAATGACGGTATTTTTTAATTTCTTCAAAAAATCTGTAACAAAATAGCTACTTATGTACAGATATGGTACAAGAAAAGGAAATCTAAATTTTTTTTGAACATATTAAAATTAAATTGGGGCTGGCTGTCTATATGAAGTGAAAGAACAAAATAATATTTTGTTAAAAAAGACAAATTAGGGCATAAATGGTATAATCAAAAATAAAAAACATGTGAGGTTATAACAATGAATAAAAGTTATGATTATATTTTGGGAAATGGAAAATTTAGTAATTGGTTCGATATTCTATCTAATGTTATTGTTTGTTTCGCAATATCGTTCAGCTTAACGGAGGTTTTGTTCTCCTTTGATTTTAAAATAAGTTTTCAAAAAGTATTAATTTTTACTATCATTTTTGTATTTTTATTAGGATTATTTTATTGCTATATGAAGCAACGGCGTTATAAACTATTAGATGAGAAAATAGTATTCGGTTTTAAGGAAAAGGAAATTTTGTATCATGATATTAATTCATTAGTTTTTACATTAACCTACCGCCCTAAAGGAATATACGACATTGGATTGGGTGAACCTTATCTATATATATAGGAAAACGGAGTGAAAAAATATATATGTAATATCACAATTTGTTTAATAGAACCTAATATTATACAAAAAAATTATAATGGTAATATAAGTGCTAAAAAGATAGGATTATCTTCTGCTTATAGTTTCAACTGTTTCGATATAAAAAGTATTCTTAATTTGTTACATAGTTCAGCAGCAAATATTTATGTAACAAAAAGTTTCCTTATTTATAATAATTTGACACTAAATAGCTTTTGTAAAGAATACAATATTTCTATTGAAAAAGTACAACTTATAAATGATGGAAATTAAAACGAAATATAAAAGATTATATGCCTAATCTTTTGTTTGAAATTTTTGGTAATACATAATTATGTTATAATAAGATAAAAAAAGATAAAGGAGGAAATTAATAGTGGATATAGGATATATATTAACTTATGTGGTGTGCTTTATTGTAATTGCATGCGGAATAAATTTTAGTAAAAGTGATAGAAGCGTTTCCATGATGCTTATGATAAAGGGGATGGCATATATTTATTTGGCGTTAAGTGTACTGTATAATGTATGGACTAATGGAAATGCAGAGAGATATGTTACAGGACTTACATTAGGAATTGCGATTATTGAAGGAGTTACAGCATTTAAAGATGGATTCAAAAAAAACAAAGAATATTATAAAAAGCATATTAAAAAATAAGGGTGGAATTACCACTCTTATTTTTATGGAGAAAAATATGGAAATCAGGGCAAGACCGAAAAGGTCTTATTTTTATACTCAAAATCAAGGAGAAATCAATATGGGAGCAGTATTAGCATTCGTAGCAGGCGCAATCGTAGGGATTTGGGCTATGTGCCTGCTACAGATTAACAGATGAAAGCGAGAACAAAAATGGAGACTATTATATCATCCTGCATCACAGCAACAGTAACACTTGTAATCTGCCTGTTGAACAATCACGGGCAGAAGGAAAAGACTAGAGCTCTTATGGAATACAAGCTGGATGAGCTGACCAAAAGAGTAGACGAACACAACCATGTGGTTGAACGTACATATAGTATAGAGAGGGAACTCTCCATACAGAAAGAGCAGATCAAGGTAGCAAACCATAGAATTGAAGATTTGGAGGGAATTGAACATGAACATTGAAACATTAATGCAGTACATGAGTTACATTTTGGCAGGAATCGGAGTGCTGGCCTTCTTGGTCAGCGTGATCGTGCAGGCAATCAAGGAGATGCCGGCACTGAAAAAAGTGCAGACGAATGTTGTGGCACTGATCACATCACTGATCCTGACACCAGTAGCAGTAATCGTCTTGTGTACCTATTATCAGATAGTAATTGAGTGGTATTATATTTTTGCATCATTCATTGCCGCTTTTATAGTTTACCTGGTCAGCACAGGCGGCTGGGAACGTGTGACAGAAATGTGGAATCGGAATACATATAAAAAGTAGAATTGTACCGGTGCAAGAGATGCATAGAAGACATGAAAGGAAGAGCAATATGAAGTTATTTATTATTTGTGGACACGGTGAAGGGGATCCGGGAGCCGATGGTGGTGGATATACAGAAGCAGAACGTGTCAGAGCGTTGGCTGCCAAAATTAAAGAACTTGGCGGAGAAGCGGTCATTCTTGGGGATACGAGTAAAAACTGGTACAGAGATAAGCTAATAAGTACTTACAACTTCTCGGAAGATTCAAACATTTTAGAGCTGCATATGGATGCAGGCGGTGGATCGGCACGAGGCGGACATATCATCATCAAAGAGGGATTCGCTCCAGACGAATACGATTTGTCACTTGCTCTTTTTATCTCTACATTAATGCCGGGAAGAGCCGAGAATATCAAGTATCGTTCTGACCTGGCAAATGTAGACCGGGCTGCCAAGAGAGGGCTGAATTATCGTTTAATGGAATGCGGATTTATTGACAATGATCAGGACAGAAAAATTTTTAATGATTATATTGCGGAAATCGCGGAAGGAATCCTCAGGGCTTTCGGAATTATTGTGACGAAAAAAACGACGGGAAAATGGATAAAAGACAAAGTCGGTGACTGGTGGCAGGATCCGGATGGAAGCTATCCACGGAACTGTTGGAGAAAAATAGCAGGGACATTTTACTGGTTTAACGAGAAAGGGTACGTTGTCCAGAATCAGTGGATTCAGTACCAGGGAAATTTCTACTGGCTTAACGGAACAGGGGGAATGCGGACCGGCTGGAATAAGATTGACGGGGAATGGTACTTCCTGAATGATGGAGTAGTCGCACCAAAGAAACCGGTTGGGGCTATGTTAACCGGTTGGGTTCTGGCAGGTGGAAACTATTTCTATCTACGACCGAAGAAAGAAGGAAAACATGCACAGGGAACACTACTGGAAGGTGAGTTAAAAGGATATGCCGGTAACGACTATTATCTTGTTAAATCCGGAGAAGACAGACGTTATCAGACAGGCCAGATGCTTACCGGATGGAGACAGGCAGGAGATGATTATTACTGGTACAATATGAAAGCAACATCGGCATCTCCGCTCGGTGCCATGTATAAGAACAAATGGCTGAGCCTTAAGGAAGCTGATTACTATTTTAAATCAGACGGCAAGATGGCGAAAAATGAAACGCTAACGATCAACGGAAAGAAGTACACATTCGGTCCGACAGGATATCTGCAGTAATAAGATCCCGGAGTGGTAAGCTCCGGGGTGAATATTGTATCATCTGATTTCGTGTTGCATAGGATTGTAAAATAACTGAAATATTTCTAATATGCTAGAATGATTCTAAATAATAAAAATGCGGGAACCCCTTGATTTATAAGGGATATCCCGCATTCGTTGTAAATTCACACTTTCATTAAAAAGTGGACCTGGCGGGAATCGAACCCGCGTCCAAAAACCTGTCCCATGTACTTCTACTATCATAGTCAGTTATTTGACATTCCCTCTGCCGTACGAAAACTAACATCCTTACGGGTTCAGTAGCTTCATAATACGCCTGACGGCTCAAAGCTTTGCCATCATCGTTTCTCACATAGTCGGTGCCAGATTCCTAAAGTGTGAGTGCTTCAGGGCTGACATGCAGCATTTAGGCTGCAGCTAATTCGAAATTATCGTTAGCGTTTAATTTTAAGTTTGCGATTTAACGCATCAGCCTACGGATAGCTTCTCCATCTTCGAGATCCCTGTCGAAACCAGTACAAGCCCTGATCAGGGTAGAGTAATGAATACTCTCTACTGTAACAGACACGTCCTTGCGTGTGCTGTACATATTAATATAGTAAAAAGAAATATAAATGTCAAGTGGTTATTGCGTTAAAAGAAGTAAAAAAGCAGTAAAAAAGTTACTGTTCACACGCTACTATCCTGCGAGGCGTTTTGGCATGAATATGCCAAAATCCCGAAACATTGTACAACCCTTACAAATTCATCCATTATCATTGCTATTTTTTAGTAAAAAGAGTATACTTTAAAGCACTAAACATCAGGAGTATAAAATTATGAACACACACTCATCTGGATATTACAGCATAGACAAAGACTATAATATCCTAAGCTATAACGACACTGCCAAACAACTGTACCCCAATCTCCAGCCGGGAGTGAAATGCTATAAGGCACTTATGGGGCTTGATTCCCCATGCCCGCCCTGCCCTGTAGCACTGGGGATACAGGGGCCAAAGACCTACCTGGATCCGATCCGTCATATTTATGAGACAGTTGATGCAGTAGAGACTGTACAGCCCGACGGTAGCAGAGGACATGCACTTGTATTCAGCACAGTAGCCGAAGGAGAAAGCCTGTCAAAGTCTATTCCCACAGGTGAGAACTCTCTCCGTCTGCTGGGTGCCATCAACCTGCTTGCTTCTGACTACATGTCTGTTTATGGCGTAAACCGGGAAACCGGGAAAATCTCCGTATATCGTTCCAGATTTACTGATGCTTTTGCGGATATTAAAGATAATGCAGACTATAAGCTGTCATTTAATTTTATCATCCAGAAATATATTCATCCGGATGAGCGTTCCTATGTGTCCAGACATCTGAATTATGAAACCCTGCTGGAAAGACTTTCTCAGGAAGCCTCTTTCAAAATCCATTTCAGGGTTGTCACAGATACTGTCCATTACTATTATCTGCTCATTGCCAGAAACGGAAACGCCGATGACTATCGGGATTTCGTAATTGCAGTGGCCTGTGAAGACAATGATGTGACAGCACGCAAAATCTATGAAAATCAGCTCCACTCTCTTCTGGCATCCATTACCCATGCTGCCGGCTACTTTCATCTCGACCTTACAGATGATAAGATTCTGAAGATCGGAGGCACTTCTGCCCTGGCCTATAAGATAGATGCTGACGCTTCCATTGACCATTTTATTGCAGAGACTGCTGTTTTTATACCGGTATTAAAGGACAGAAATGATTTCATCAACGCATTTTGCCGCAGTTCCCTGATGAAAAGCTACGAGGACGGTCAGGTAGAGGTCACCAGAGTTTCCCGCTGTCTCTACGATGACAATATAACCAGGCTTTCCAAATATGTGACAAGACTGCTGCTCAATCCTTCCAATAACCATCTGGAAGCAATCCTCTACGGTGAGGATGTCACCAGAACACAGGAAGCCTATGAGACACAGGTAAGTATTGTCCAGACACTGAGCAGCAACTACCTGAACGTATACCTGATCAATCCCAGAGAAAAAACTCTCTCTGTGATCAAGCAGGAAGACCGCGATGTCCCTGCTCCGGACAAAAAACACAACAATACATACCCCTATGATCTTTTCCTCTCAGACTATATCCGGCAGCGTGTATATCCGGATGACCGTACAATGCTGGAAGAATCACTGGAACTGGATAATGTAATGAGTGTTTTGTCCGGTCAGTCCGAATACAAGGGGAATTACCGGATAAATGACAGGGATGGTATCCATTACTATCAGTTCCGCTTTATCAAAAACGAAGACTCCGGTATCATTGTTCTGGGATTTTTGAATGTGGACGATGTGGTGGAATCAGAAATCAGACACCAGAAGCTTCTCAAAGAAGCTCTTGATACTGCCGAACGTGCCAATGCAGAGAAATCCAATTTTCTTTCCCGTATGTCCCACGATATGCGTACGCCGTTGAATGGGATCATTGGTCTGCTGGAAATCGATAAAAAGCACGAAAATGATATCGGATTCCTGAAAAGTAATCGTGAAAAAGCATTCATTTCAGCCAGTCATCTGCTCTCTCTTATCAATGATGTACTGGATATGTCCAAGATCGAGGAGGGCGGACTTGTACTCAACCATGAACCTTTTGATCTGATCAGATATGAAAAAGAGACACAGATGCTGATTGATATGCAGGCACAGAAAAACGGCATTGATTTCACCGTTCATATCGCACCGGAGATATACGAACATCCCTTTGTATACGGCAGCCCTCTGCACCTCCGTCGTGCCATGATGAATATTTACAGTAACTGTATCAAATACAACAGAGAAAATGGGGCAATCCATACGGAGATCCATGCTCTCCCTTCCCATGATCATAAGCTGGTCTGCAGATGGACGATCTCTGATACGGGAATCGGCATAAACAAAGAATATCTGGAGAAGATCTTTGAACCCTTTACTCAGGAGAATATGGATGCCCGAAGTGTATATCATGGCACCGGACTGGGGATGAGCATTGCCAAAGCGCTATTTGAACAGATGGGTGGTACCATTGAGATTTCCAGTACTCCGGGTATCGGAAGTACTTTTGTGATCACTTTGCCATTTGAAGAGGCAGAAGAAACGGATATCTCTTCTGAGCCAGAATCTGAGCGAAACTCCATTCAGGGCATAAAGATCCTGCTGGCAGAGGATAATGAAATAAACAGAGAAGTGGCACAGGTACTCCTTGAAGAGGAAGGTGCTGTGGTAACTGCAGTATCCAATGGCAGGGAAGCTGTAAAACTTTTCTCCCATTACCCCGAGGGGACATTTGATGTGATACTTATGGATATTATGATGCCTCTGATGGACGGATACGAGGCCACACGCCAGATCCGGAAGCTTGACAGGACGGATGCTTCTTCCATTCCCATCATCGCACTGACCGCTAATGCTTTTGCAGAGGATGTACGCCATGCACTGGACTGTGGTATGAACGCACATCTGGCCAAACCACTGGATGTAAAAAAAATGATCCATACGATTGCCTGTTACTGTTCAAGGGTATGCATAAGTCATTGTAAAAAGTGACGAATTTTTATTTTTTTATATTGTGGATAATCATGTCCAGGGGATCCTTGTACACGATCATGACCGGACCTTTTATAATTATGGAACGGATCATCAGGAATGCCTTGCACCAGAAAATATATTTGACAGAGTGTCCAGGATATTTGGATAAAGAAAACCGATGGCTTTAGCTGTTTCCCAGTTTACACCATCGGTTTTCTTAAGTCCAGTTAGTCCTTGAACAGTAACGTAAAAAATTAGCATTTTTAATATCATTTCACATATTTTTTATAAAGATAATTACTGTCAGACAGGGAAGAATGTGTTAATATAATAATATGAGTAATTATAAATCTTAACAAGAAAATTCGGAAAAAGGAGAGGTTTCTTATGCCAACAACATACGCACATTATAAATTCGGAAAAGAGGTGCTCAGCGCACTTCCAAGACCCCTTCAGAATTCTATAGAAGCGCATAGAGAGTTGTTTGATATTGGGTTACATGGACCGGATATCTTATTTTATTATAATGCATTAAAGAAAGATCCGGTGAATGAACAGGGGCATACACTTCATGAACAATTTGCCGATGAGTTTTTCCATCATGCTGTTGAAGTGATTGAGAAAGCAAAAGATCCGGCAGTGGCGCGCGCATATATTTATGGATTTATCTGTCATTTTGCTTTAGACAGTGAATGCCATCCTTATGTTGAAAAAATTATGCAGGTCGGAAGAGTTTCACACAATGAGATCGAGATGGAATTGGATCGAATGATGCTGACGGAAGATTATCATGATCCTTTGCGCTATCTGACAGCAAAGCACATTCAGCCGAAGATGGAGTATGCGGAAGTGATCGCACCATTTTTCAAAGATGTAACAGCCGAGCAGATCTATAAGGCATTAAAAGGGATGGTTTTTTATCATAAGCTGTTTCTGGCACCGACATCTGGAAAGCGAAAAGCGTTGTTTCTTGGGATGAAGGCAGTGGGGAAATACGATTCATTGCATGACATAGTGATGAGTGTAAAGCCAGATCCGTTATGTCAGAAATATTGTAAGGTTTTAAAACGGCAATATTCAGGTGCAGTGCCGTTAGCTGCGAGTCTGATCGTACAGTATCAGAAGAAATTATTCCAGGATACACCGCTTCCGGAACGTTTTCATGAGACATTCGGTGCAGGAGAAGAGTGGGAGAAACTGCGCCTGTAGAGAATCGAAGAAAAGAGTAACAGACTGCTTGCCAGGAGAGATGCAGAAGAAGAGAAAAAGAGTCAGGAGAATGTAGATGAAGGAATTCGTTAAAGTGCAGGATATCACGAAAACTTATAAAATGGGTGAAGTTGAGATTCATGCAGTGGATCACATCAGCTTTTCGATTGAGCAGGGAGAACTTGTTGTAATCGTTGGACCAAGTGGTGCAGGTAAGACAACTGTGCTTAATATTCTCGGCGGAATGGATACAGCAACAAGCGGGAAGCTGTATGTAGATGGAAAAGATATTACAGCTTATAATTCCAAACAGCTGACAGGATACCGCAGAGATGACATCGGATTTGTTTTTCAGTTTTATAATCTTGTGCCGAATCTGACCGCATTGGAAAATGTTGAGCTTGCGTTGCAGATCAGTAAGGATCCGTTGGATGCACAGGCAGTTTTGGAGGAAGTTGGTCTGGGGGAACGGAAGAATAATTTTCCGGCACAGCTTTCCGGCGGTGAGCAGCAGCGAGTTTCAATCGCGAGAGCATTAGCGAAGAACCCAAAGCTTTTGCTTTGTGATGAGCCAACAGGTGCATTGGATTACAATACAGGAAAATCAATTTTGAAATTACTTCAGAATATGTGTAGAGAAAAGGGAATGACAGTTATTATCATTACACATAATCAGGCACTTGCGCCGATGGCAGATCGATTGATTCATATAAAAAATGGACAGGTAGCAAGAATGGAATCTAATGAGAATCCGACTTCGATTGATGAAATTGAATGGTAGGGGATGTGGATGAAGAAAGCATTACGAAAAAACTTTTATATGGAGATCCGTCATAGCCTTGGACGTTTTTTATCCATTTTCTTTATTGTTGCGATAGGATGTGCATTCTTTTCCGGAATTCGTGCATCAGAGCCGGATATGAGATATTCAGGAGATGCATATTTCGATGAGAAGAACCTGATGGATATTCAGGTAATGAGTACAATGGGACTGACAGAAGATGATCTGGATGCAATTCGTGCTGTGGATGGTGTATTGGATGCAGAAGGAAGCTATGCAACAGATGTACTTTGTACGATTCGGGGAAACCAGGTAGCAGTTCATGTTATGGCGCTCCAGGATAAGATGAATCAAGTTCAGTTAGAAGATGGCAGGCTTCCAGAAAAGGAAAATGAATGTGTAATAGATGCAGATTATCTGGATGGAAAGAATCTGAAGATTGGGGATAAGATCACATTATCGAGTGGGACTTCGGATTCTTTGGAAGATACACTCAAGACAGATACATTTACCATTGTTGGTACGGTCAGCAGTCCGGAGTATATTGCATTTCACAGAGGCAGTACAACAATCGGAAATGGAAGTGTCAGTGCCTTTCTTTGCGTTCCGGAGAAAGCATTTTCATTAGATGTGTATACAGAGATTACAGTGCAGGTTGAAAGTGCAAAGGAAGCGACTGCATTTACGAAAGAATATGAAGAACATGTGGATTCTGTGCTGAAAAAGGTGCAGGCAATTAAAGAGGAAAGAGAACAGGCCAGATATGATGAGATTGTTTCGACAGCGCAGGAAAAAGTGGATGAAGCACAAGAAGAGTTAGCTCAGGCAGAGCAGGATCTGGCGGATGGAAAAGAAGAGGCAGAAGAAGAACTTGCAAGTGCAAGAGAGAAACTTGATGCAGCGCAGAAAGAGCTTGAACGGGGAAAAAATCAGCTGGCAGCTTCGAAGCTTGAACTGGAGCAGTCGAGAAATCTTCTGGTATCAAAACAAAAGGAACTGGATCAGTCCAAAGCACAAGTTGAGCAGGGAGCACGGGAACTTAGTGAAAAACAGATTGCACTTACAACATTAAGAAATCAGCTGGCACAACTGAAAGAGCAGAAAGAAAGTCTGGAAGATCAGAGACAAGAGCTTTTAGAGCAACAGACACAGATGCAGCAAAAGAAAGATGAGCTTCTGAAAGCAAAGGAAGAATTGCAGCAACAGGCAGAAGACTATCAGTCCGCGTATCAGCAGATTTATCAGCCGCTGAAACAGTCTTATGAAGAATTAAATACACAGTATGAACTTCTTTTACAGAACTATGAGGCACTGAAAGAAGAATATGACCGGAAACAGGAAGCAGGAGAAGAAGATCCGGAATTAAAAGCTCAGTTAGAACAGTTGGAAGCTGAAAAAACAGCAATGGAAGAGAAGTTGACTGAATTGAAAGCAAATCTGGATAAAATGGAACTGGAGGCGAAGGCTGCCGAAGCAGAGATTCAGAAAAACCAGACAAAGATCGAAGCCGGATTAACGCAGATCAACGAAGGGCTTCCAGTAGTTGAAGCCGGGATAGCTCAGATTGAAGCGGGTATTCCGGTATTACAGGATAATATACAGAAACTGACGGATGTGCTGACACAGGGGGATGCTGCAATCCTTACCGCAAGTCGGCAGATAGATCAGGCGAAGGCGCAGATTACATCCGGTCAGCAGCAGATTGACAGCGGATGGCAGCAGATCAGTGAGGGACAGAAGAAGATTGAGGAGGCACAGCAGCAATTAAGCAGCGGAACAAAGGAGCTGGAAGACGGTTGGGCAGAGTATGAGGAAGGTCGTATAGAAGCTCAGAAGAAGATTGAAGATGGAGAACGGCAGATTACAGAAGCAAGAGAAGAGCTTGCGAAAGCACAGCAGAAGATTGATGATCTTGAAAAGCCAAAGTGGTATGTCTATGATAGGAACAATCTGACAGAATACAGTGGATATGGAGATAATGCAGATCGTATGCGGGCAATCGGTAAAGTGTTCCCACTCATTTTCTTCCTTGTTGCAGCATTGATCAGTCTGACAACAATGACACGAATGGTAGAGGAGGAGAGAACGCAGATCGGTATTTTGAAGGCTCTCGGATATGGAAATGCTTCAATTGTTGGAAAATATCTCTGGTATGCGATCCTTGCGACATTAACCGGTGGTGTTTTCGGAATTCTGATTGGAGAAAAGATAATTCCATATATCATTATCACTGCATATAAGATCTTGTATCGTCATATGTATGATGTTGTGATCCCATATAATTTGTATTATGCTGTAACAGCATGTGCAGCGGCACTTGCATGTACAGTAATCGCAACACTGTTCTCCTGTATGAAAGAATTACGAGAGCAGGCAGCAGAATTGATGCGTCCGCCGACACCAAAACAGGGAAAACGAGTATTTCTGGAACGAGTTCCGTTTATCTGGAAAAATCTGAATTTCACGTGGAAATCAACCGTGCGCAATCTGGTGCGATATAAAAAACGCTTCTTCATGACAGTATTTGGAATTGGCGGTTGTATGGGCATGATGTTGTTTGGTTTTGGATTAAAAGATTCTATTTCAGCAATCGTTCCGCTTCAATACGAACAGATTCAGCTTTATGATGGAGACGTTATTTTAAAGGAAGATGTGACAGAAGAAGAGAGAAATGATGTCCAGAAAGAACTGGATGCGGATAAGAAGGTATCAGTGACTGCAGAAAATCTTTTGAAAAATATTGAGGTCAGTTCAGGAGAGTCTTCTCAGGAAGTTTATTTAGATGTACCAAAAGATGTGGAAGCATTCAAAAAGTTTGTCGTGATCCGGGATCGGAAGACAAAGGAAATTTATTCATTGGAGGATAAAGGAGCAATCCTGACTGAAAAAGCAGCGAAACTGCTGGAAGTCAATGTCGGTGATAAATTAACGATTGATACAGATGATGGAGAGAAAACAGTCTTGATCAGTGCAATCTGTGAGAACTATATGGGACATTATCTCTATATGACATCTGAAGTCTATGAAAAGACATTCGGTGAGGCTCCGGACTATAATTCGATTTATTATAGAACTCAGGACCGTACAACAGAAGAGGCAAAGGATGTCGGCGAAAATGTAATGAAGTGTGATGGAACACTTAGCATCAGCTATACGACAAGCCTGAAAAAGCAGGTGGATCATATGCTGGAGAGTCTGGATATCGTGATTATTGTATTGATTATTTCTGCAGGAATGCTGGCATTTGTAGTGCTGTATAATCTGAATAATATTAACATTACAGAGCGAAAGAGAGAACTGGCAACATTAAAGGTACTTGGATTTTATGACAAGGAAGTTTCTTCTTATGTTTACAGAGAGAATATCCTGCTGACCTTGATTGGGGCACTGGCGGGATTGGTGATCGGAAAAATTCTGCACCGTTTTATTGTTGAGACAGTGGAGATTGATTCCGTTATGTTTGGACGAAATATAGATCCACCGAGTTTCCTGTATGCCTTTCTGCTGACAGTGGCCTTTTCCTTGTTTGTCAATGGAGTGATGTATTTTAAATTAAAGAAGATCAACATGGTTGAGTCACTCAAGAGTGTGGAATAAGACAGATTTGTCAGGAAATATAATAACGAACATAATAATGGATTGCAGAGAAGCTGCATGGAACATAGATACAATCGTGAAATGTTCCATGACAGCTTCTTTGTTGTTGCCGGCCGCATATAGCGTAAGCAGCAACCGCATGTAGCATGAACAGTAACTTTTTGTTAAAAAGCACTTGAAATATACCTATAGGGGGTATATACTAATGATTAGAAAATATACCCCCAGGGGGTTATACGATAGGAGAAATACAATGGAAGAAAAGAAAGTCTGTCCGGGATGTTGTCACAAGACAAAGGATCGACCGGAAAAAGAATATAAAGATCTGATGAATCGTCTGAGTAGAATTGAAGGACAAGTCAGGGGAGTTCGAAGGATGGTTGAAGAAGGTGCGTATTGTCCGGATATTCTGATTCAGGTATCTGCGGTGAATGCGGCCCTGAATAGTTTCAATAAAGTGCTTTTGGCAAACCATATCCGGTCATGTGTGGCAGATGATATCCGGGATGGAAAAGATGAAACGATTGACGAGCTCGTGACGACACTTCAGAAATTGATGCGATAAAAGATCTGAAGAGAGATCCGGCGCAAAAAGTCCGGATCACAACTTGAAGGAGGAGTAAGATGGAACAATATAATGTGACGGGAATGAGTTGTGCAGCCTGCAGTGCCCGTGTTGAGAAGGCGGTTGGGAAAGTCCCCGGAGTTGAGAACTGTTCAGTCAGTCTTCTGACGAATTCCATGGGAGTGGAAGGCACAGCAACAGTAGATGCAGTCATTGCGGCTGTTGAGGCAGCTGGATATGGGGCAACGTTGAAATCTGCGAAGAAGGAAGGACATGGGACGTATCAAAGTGAGCAGAACTGTGCGGAAGATGCGTTGAAAGACAGGGAGACACCGAAGATGAAAAGGCGTTTGATCGCTTCTTTGTGTTTTTTGATTCCGCTTATGTATCTGTCAATGGGGCATATGATGTGGGGCTGGCCGCTTCCGGTATTTCTGGAAGGGAATCATGTGGCGATGGGGCTGGCACAGCTCCTGTTAACGACAATCGTTATGGTGATCAATCAGAAGTTTTTTATTAGCGGATGGAAAGGCATGATCCATAGAGCACCAAATATGGATACACTGGTTGCACTCGGTGCAGGTGCATCTTATGGATATAGCGTGTATGCATTATTCGCTATGACAGCTGCGCAGACGGCAGGCGATATGGATCATGTGATGGAGCTGATGCATGAATTTTATTTTGAATCAGCAGCAATGATTTTAACGTTGATCACAGTCGGAAAGATGCTTGAAGCGCATTCAAAGGGAAAGACAACAGATGCATTAAAGAGCCTTATGAAGCTGGCACCAAAGACAGCAACGCTCCTACGTGATGGAAAAGAACAGGAAGTTTCTATCGATCAGGTAAGAAGAGGAGATCAGTTTGTTGTAAGACCGGGGGAGAATATTCCGGTGGATGGAATTGTTCTGGAAGGAAACAGTGCAGTAGATGAAGCTGCCCTGACCGGAGAGAGTATACCGGTAGATAAAGCAGAAGGGGATAAAGTGTCTGCGGCTACAATGAATCAGTCAGGTTTTCTGCGTTGCGAGGCGACGAGAGTTGGCGAGGATACGACATTATCACAGATCATTCAGATGGTAAGTGATGCGGCAGCAACAAAAGCGCCAATTGCCAAAGTGGCAGATAAAGTTTCAGGAGTATTTGTTCCGGCAGTTATTTCCATTGCAGCCGTCACAATGATTGTATGGCTGCTTGTCGGAGAGCCTGTTGGATTTGCACTTGCAAGGGGAATTTCTGTTCTGGTGATCAGCTGCCCGTGTGCATTAGGTCTGGCCACTCCGGTTGCAATTATGGTTGGAAATGGAATGGGCGCGAAGAATGGAATCATGTTTAAGACAGCTGTTTCGCTGGAAGAGACAGGAAAGACGGAGATTGTCGCACTGGATAAGACAGGAACAATCACAAGTGGAGAACCGAAGGTGACGGATCTGCTCCCTGCGGACGGAATGACAGAACATGAATTATTATTTTTTGCAAATGCATTGGAGAAGAAAAGTGAGCATCCGCTTGCCCGGGCGATTCTTGCAAAGGCAGAAGAAAAAGGGGAAGCAGAGCAGAAAAGTGAAATCACACAGTTTCAGGCAGTTCCGGGAAATGGTCTGTCAGGAAAACTTGGAGAGGACTGGCTGTACGGAGGCAATTTTAAATTCATTTCAGACAAAATGAAGATTTCTGCCAGCATAAAAGAACAGGCGGAACGGTTGGCACAGCAAGGAAAGACACCGCTGTTCTTTGGAAGGAATGAGCAGTTCCTTGGCATGATCGCAGTTGCGGATGTGATCAAGGAAGATAGTCCACAGGCAGTGAAAGAACTTCAGAATATGGGAATCCATGTTGTTATGCTGACCGGAGATAATGAGCGCACAGCGAAGGCAATTGGTGAGCAGGCAGGTGTGGATGAAGTGATCGCAGGTGTTCTTCCGGAAGGAAAAGAACAGGTGATCCGCAAGCTGAAAGAAAAAGGAAAGGTTGCGATGGTAGGTGACGGTATCAATGACGCACCGGCACTGACCAGGGCAGATATGGGAATTGCCATTGGAGCGGGGACAGATATTGCAATCGATGCAGCGGATGTTGTGCTGATGAAGAGCCGGTTAAGTGACGTGCCGGCGGCAATCCGTATGAGCCGTGCAACATTGCGCAACATTCATGAGAATCTGTTCTGGGCATTTTTCTATAATGCGATAGGAATTCCACTGGCAGCAGGAATCTGGATCCCAGTCTTTGGTTGGAAATTAAATCCGATGTTCGGAGCGGCGGCAATGAGCCTGTCCAGTTTCTGTGTAGTAACAAATGCATTGAGACTGAATCTGTTTAAAATGTACGATGCCAGCAAAGACAGAAAAAGAAAGATGAAAAAGGTAGAAACAGCAGAAAATACTGTTTCAGATATTGTCTTAGCAGACAAAAATGAGTCAGAAAACAAGGAGGAGACAAAGATGACAAAGACAATGAAAATCGAAGGAATGATGTGTGGACACTGTGAGGCGGCTGTGAAGAAAGCTCTCGAGGCACTTGAGCAGGTTGATACAGCAGAAGTCAGCCATGAGGCCGGAACAGCAGTTGTAACACTGAATTCCGAAATCAGTAATGAAGTGCTGAAAAAGACAGTCGAAGACAAAGATTATACAGTAACAGCGATCGAGGATTAATGAGCAAAGAAGAGGTTCCCTGCGGAAATGAAAGATTCTGCAGGGAACCTCTTAGATTATAAAAATAATGTAACAGTTACGTATTAGTCCTTGTATACAATCTTTCCATCACAGATTGTATATTTTACTTTTCCATACAATTCCCATCCGGTAAATGGAGAGTTAGAAGACTTAGAGGCATAAGTCTCAGGAATCCATTTCTCATTCGGATCAAACAGTACAAGATCAGCTGATTTTCCTTCTGCGACAGAACCGCACGGGAGGTGATACAGGCTGGCAGGATTGATCGTCATCTTCTCGATCAGCTGGCTTAATGTCAGGTGTCCCGGACGTACAAGGGAAGTAATTCCGAGAGCAAGGGAAGTCTCAAGACCAATAATACCGCTTGGTGTTTGTGTGATAGGACGGGATTTCTCTTCCGTACTGTGTGGCGCGTGGTCTGTAGCAATCAGATCGATCGTACCGTCTTTGAGACCTTCGATGATAGCAAGACGATCATTTTCTGTACGAAGCGGCGGGTTCATCTTGGCAAGAGAGCCGTATTTTAACACAGCTTCATCTGTCAAAGTGAAATGATGCGGAGTTGCCTCTGCATGCAGATTTGCTCCCATAGCTTTAAAGGTACGTACCAGTTCAACGGACTGTCCGGAGCTGATATGCTGGATCACGACCTGTGCACCGGAACGAAGCGCCAGCAGACAATCTCTGGCAACAAGAGATTCTTCAGCAATCGAAGGAGATCCGTAGATGCCCAGCGCATCAGATACAGGTCCGTGGTTGATTCCGTTTGTTTCAATAAATGCAGGATCTTCTTCATGAAGACTGATCGGAAGGTCAAGTGCCTTCGCCTCTTCCATGGCCTTATAGAGAAAGGCAGCATTCTTAAGAGGAATTCCGTCATCTGTGAATCCACAGGCACCGGCAGCGGCAAGTTCCTTCATAGAAGTCATTTCCTCACCTTTGAGTCCGCAGGAGACAGCAGCAGCCTGGAAAATATGGATGTCTTCCAAAGCCTCCCGTTCCATCAGTTCTTTGAGAACCGGAACAGAATCAATGACCGGTGAAGTATTTGCCATACAGATCACGGAAGTAAATCCACCGGCAGCAGCTGCAAGAGATCCGGTATGGAGATCTTCTTTATAAGTAAATCCGGGATCACGGAAATGAATGTGTGTGTCAACAAGTCCTGGAGAAATCATAAGTCCTGCAGCATCAAGCTCATCCTCTCCATTTTCAGGTGTCAGAGTTCCGGCATCTGCGAGTGTCTGGATCAGACCGTCTGTGATGCGAAGGTCGACAAGACGTTCTGTATCAGATGCAGGATCAATTAGAAAACCATTTTTTATAAGCATAATTCATCCTCCTTTTGCTGTTAAGTATACCGTATTTTTGATAGAGATTCAAATTTATTAGAAAATGTGTTATCATAAACGCACCGTAACATGAAAAAAAAGAGGGCAGAAAGGTTATCTCTGAATTTTACCGGATCCAGACAATCGTTCTGCGGAAAGAAGGAGTAAATGAAAGAATACGATTATCTGATTGTCGGAGCAGGTCTTTATGGCGCTGTCATGGCACATGAATTAAAGAAAAAAGGGAAGAAATGTCTCGTGATTGACCGAAGAGATCATATTGCAGGAAATATTTACTGTGAGGACATAGAAGGAATCCATGTACATAAATATGGTGCACATATTTTCCATACGTCTGATAAAAAGATATGGGATTACATGAATCAGTTCGCGGAATTTAATAATTACATCAATTCACCGGTAGCAGTTTATAAAGATGAACTTTATAACCTGCCATTTAATATGAATACATTCAGTAAGATGTGGAATATCCGCACACCGCAGGAAGCAAAAGAGATTATTGAAAAACAGCGCAAAGAGACAGGAATCACAGATCCACAGAATCTGGAGGAACAGGCACTTTTTCTTGGCGGAAGAGATATCTATGAGAAGCTGATCAAGGGTTATACAGAGAAACAGTGGGGAAGAAAGTGTACAGAACTTCCGGCATTTATTATTAAACGTCTGCCATTCCGCTTTGTTTACGATAATAACTATTTCAATGACAGATATCAGGGAATTCCGGTTGGCGGTTATACAGCAATCGTTGAGAAGATGCTGGAAGGGACAGAAGTTCGTACAGGGATTGATTTCTTTGAATTCAGAAAAGAGAATCCGGAGATTGCAGAGAAGATTATTTTTACAGGGATGATCGATGAATATTTTGGATATCAGCTGGGAGCATTGGAGTATCGTTCTGTCAGATTTGAGACAGAAGTTCTTGATTGTGAGAACTATCAGGGAAATGCTGTTGTCAATTACACAGAGCGTGAAGTTCCGTATACAAGAATTATCGAGCATAAGCATTTTGAGTTTGGCAAACAGGAGAAGACAGTTATTTCCAGAGAGTATTCATCAGAATGGAGTGTTGGCATGGAGCCATATTATCCGGTAAATGATGAGAAGAATAATACATTGTTTGAAGAATACAAGAAGCTTGCAGAAAAGGAAGAAAATGTAATCTTTGGCGGACGACTGGGAGATTATAAATATTATGACATGGATAAAGTTGTTGCCGCAGCTCTTGACAGACTGGAAGAATTCAATTAATATGAGAGTCACACTTCAGTCGTTCTGACTGAAGAATCAGGAAAGATTCTGAAGAGTAGTTCGTATCAGATTCTGATAATTTTCAATTGGACAGGTATTGTATCGTGTGCGGTGTGGGGCCGCACACGTTTAGATGACAGATTGCAGTAGAATTAAATATGGAAAAAATGTATGAAGTACTTCGCTTCGTGGAAAAAGGAACCGAATGCCAGCCAAGTATCGATTGCCTGCAGGGAGAACTTTTGATTTATTATCTGCGGGATAATACACAGTTGGATAAAGCGGTGTTGTTTGAATGGTTCCGACAGATTGCCGGGGAAATAAGAAAGTACCAGCAGTCGAAACGCGGGCAGAATTATCGATGTCTGACGCCGTATAGTATTGTTGTGACAGAAGAAGGAGAATTGCTGCTTTTAAATCCGGATGCACAGGAAAATGAATTTGTTATGAAGAAGATGCAGCAGAAAGCGGTGAGAAGTCATTTTATCCGCCCGACAGCGTCAGGAAGCAAGAAGAATTGTTCGGTAGATTTGTTCGGATATGGTAAAATTTTGCAGTTTTTACTGGCATATACAGAGCAGATCCCGGAACTTAGCAGAAGTGAAGAACGCAGATTGGAGAGGATCATTGAACGTTGTACCGATGGCGGAAGACGGCATTATGATAAGATCAGCCAGGTGATACGTGATCTTCCGGAGGAACGCGAGGAATGGAATCCGGAACAGAAGCTAAAATTTCGGAATGTCAAACTGGCGGTTCTTTTATTTGCTACCGGGGCAGTAATTGCGGCAGCAGGAATCGGGATGAGCCGAGGAAGAGAAGGCAACAATACAGTTTTGAAAAGTGAAACAGCAGTGCAAGATCAGAAACCAGACGATGCAGAAAAAATACCGGGGGAACGCAGTGAAACTGAACAGGACAGAAAAAAAGCATTGGAAGATATGAAATGGGAGAAAGAGATGGAAGAACAAGTTCAGGAGATTCTCGAATCGGTCAAAGCATGTGAAAAAAAGATAGAAGAAATGACGAAAGAAGAGAATAACGGGGGAAACAAGGAAGAAACAGAGCAAACGGCAGAACAGCAAACAGAGGAAATTGCGGAAAAATCTGTAGAAGAGGAAATACAACAGGAAACGAAACAAGAAGTGATAAATGATCCGGTTGTTCCGGAATAAGAAAAAAGTCTCCATAAAAGGGAGGATGCCGGGTAACCATTTACTGGTTCCCGGCATGTATTATGAAAAAGTTTATTCAAAGTTTTTTGTGTTTTCCTTTGATGCTTATAGTATATGTGAGAGAAATGAAGAAAAAGTGATAAGAAGATGAAAGATTTTTAAATGATAAATGAACAAATTATGAACGACAGATGTAGTGGAAAATAACGGTTTAAAAAAGAATGGCAGTGTGGTATTCTACATCTAAAGAGAACTTCGGAAGTTACTGTTCACTCCCGTGTCAATCACTTCGCTGATTGACACGGAGGATGCGTGTTTTGACTTGAATGCATCTCGCCCCATCGCCAAAGGCGCGAGATGCGTTGCTGGTCGCACATCGTGTGAACAGTAACCTTAGGAACAGGAGGTAACAGTTGAATATGACAAGACAGGAATTTATCCGAAAATTACAGGAAGCTTTGAATGGAAAGCTTGATGCAGCAACAATTCAGGATCATCTTAAGTTTTATGATGATTATATTATAGAAGAAATGAGAAAAGGAAAGAGCGAGCAGGAGGTTTTGGAACTGCTCGGAGATCCGTGGGCAATTGCGAAAACCATTGTAGATGCAAGTGATGGAACAGACGAAGAAGTGGTTTATGAGAACAGGAGTCCATTCAATAATTCGTACAATCAGACAACGCAGGCACAGAACAGCTATACTGGTTATGGACAGAAGAATGAATATGGAACAGAGCATTCTTATGGTTCCTATCATGAGTTCAGATTAGATACCTGGTGGAAGAAGGCTTTGCTGATTCTTGCAGTTGTATTTGTAGTCGTAGTAGTTGTGTCTGTTATAACAGGAATCATTAGTTTTCTGGCACCGGTTCTTGTTCCTCTTCTGATCATTATGATCGTGATCAGACTGATCGGTGGGAACCGACGATATTAGAAAAAAGAAAAGTAAAAGACCGATGGGGGAGCCATCGGTCTTTTGAGGGGAGTATAAATAATTAATAAGGGGTTGTAGAAAATAATCTTTCTACATGAATCAGTATAATATATGCATTTGGAAAAAGCAAGCAAAATATTCAAAATATGGTTGAAACAAAATGCATAAAAAGACCTCCGTTTGGGATAATAAAGATTGTACTAAATAGTTACTGTCAGTTAATAAGAACAGTAACACCAAATAAGGAGGAAGTATCATGGCAAAAAATTATAGCAACACAAGTAAAAATTCCCAGAATGGATTCTATTCATCGAAGGAAGAAAATCAGAGTAAGAACAGAAATTCAACATCTAATTCAGGTTCGAATAAGAATTCCAGTAAAAATTCTTATTCAAATCAGAGTAAGAACAGCACAAACTGCAATTCCAAAAATGCAGATGACTGCTATGGCGGAAAAGATGATTATGATGAGTCAGACAGATATTAACAGATACTGTATGCAGTAACAAACAAGTGAGTGGCAAAATTTATTTTTGACATTCACTTCATAAGATTATTATAAACAGCAACAAGGCAGAGAAGAAAGGCAATCGCACTTTACTCTGCCTTTCATTTATAGTAAAATTATAATACTGTAAAAAGAATATCAGTTAACAGTAATTAATAGTTACTGTTCACTCCCGTGTCAATCACTCCGCTGATTGACACGGAGGATGCATGTTTTGGCTTGAATGCATCTCGCCCCATCGCCAAAGGCGATTTAAAATGGCGAGATGCGTTGCTGGTCGCACATCGTGTGAACAGTAACAATTAATAAGTACATAAAGATAATATGAGGTAGATATGGAAAGAATGGAATGGATTGCGCCGTGTCATTTCGGTCTTGAATCAGTATTAAAAAGGGAGATTCAGGATCTGGGATATGAGATCGCACAGGTGGAAGATGGAAGAGTTACCTTTTACGGAGAAGCAGATGCAGCGTGCAGAGCGAATGTATTTCTCCGTACAGCAGAACGTGTTCTGCTCAAGGCAGGAAGTTTTAAAGCAGTTACCTTTGATGAATTGTTTGAGAAGACAAAAGCAATTCCGTGGGAGAATTATATACCGAAGAATGGGAAGTTCTGGGTGGCGAAAGCTTCATCGGTAAAGAGTAAGCTGTTCAGCCCTTCGGACATTCAGTCAATTATGAAGAAAGCGATGGTAGATCGTCTTAGAAGCAGATATCATGTACAGTGGTTTCAGGAAGATGGAGCTTCTTATCCACTGAGAGTATTTTTAATGAAGGATATCGTTACGATCGGAATCGATACATCGGGAGATTCTCTTCATAAGAGAGGATACCGTCCATCAGCCGGCAAGGCACCGATTTCTGAGACACTGGCAGCAGCACTGATCATGCTGACACCGTGGAGAAAAGAGCGTATCTTAGTGGATCCGTTTTGCGGAAGTGGAACATTCCCGATAGAGGCAGCAATGATGGCTGCAAATATTGCACCGGGAATGAATCGTTCTTTTACGGCTGAGAGCTGGGCAAATCTGATTGATAAGAAGCTCTGGTACGAGGCCATTGACGAGGCGAATGATCTGATTGATGATCAGATTGAGACAGATATCCAGGGATATGATATTGACGGAGATGTTGTGCGGATGGCAAGACAGAATGCAGAGAATGCAGGCGTGGATCATCTGATTCATTTCCAGGAGAGACCGGTCAGTGCACTGAGTCATCCGAAGAAATATGGATTTATCATAACAAACCCACCGTATGGAGAGCGTCTTGAGGAGAAAGAGGCACTTCCTGGTTTATATCGTGAATTTGGCGAGAGCTTTAGGAAACTTGACAGCTGGTCTGCATACATGATCACAAGTTATGAAGATGCAGAACGTTATTTCGGAAGAAAAGCGGATAAGAACCGTAAGATTTACAATGGTATGCTGAAAACATATTTCTATCAGTTCCAGGGGCCAAAGCCGCCGAGACCGAAGAAATAAGATCAGATTGTTGGCGAAAAAGAATAGAAGGTAGAAAGCAAAATGAAGAGAAGAATTGTATTTGCAACAGGAAATGAAAATAAGATGAAAGAGATCCGGATGACTCTTGCTGATCTTGGAATGGAGATCGTATCGATGCGTGAGGCAGGAGTCGATGAAGAAATCGTAGAAGACGGAATGAGCTTTGAAGAAAATGCAGAGATCAAGGCAAGAGCTGTATCACGAGTGTTGGTCAACGATATTGTTCTTGCAGATGATTCCGGTCTTGAGATTGACTATTTGGATAAGGCACCTGGAATTTATTCTGCGAGATTTGCCGGAGAAGACACTTCTTATGATATAAAGAACAGAATCCTTCTGGATAGACTGGAAGGGGTTCCGGACGATGAACGTACCGCAAGATTTGTCTGTGCAGTTGCAGCAGTATTTCCGGATGGAACAACAAGCGTAGTCCGTGAGACGATTGAAGGACAGATTGGACACGAGATTGTCGGTGCAAATGGATTCGGTTATGATCCGATCTTCTATGTTCCGGAATTTGGCTGTACAACAGCGGAGATGACACCGGAGCAGAAAAATAAATTAAGCCACAGAGGAAAGGCACTTCGAGCAATAAAAATCCTGCTTGAAGAGAAATTGAACGAGGAAGAAGCATGAGAATTCTAATTGTCAGTGATACACACGGAAGACACCAGGCACTGGATCGCGCATTAGAAGAGGTTGGGGAAATTGATATGTTTATTCATCTTGGAGATGTAGAAGGCGGAGAAGACTATCTGGAGGCTGTCGTAGAGTGTGAGAAACATATTGTACGTGGAAATAATGATTTCTTTACTGATCTTCCAAGAGAAGATGAGTTTGAAATTGGTCCTTATCATGCATTTATTACCCATGGACATTATTATTATGTGTCCATGGGGATGGAAACGATCATAGAAGAGGGCAGATCAAGAGGCGCGGATCTCGTAATGTTTGGTCATACACATCGACCTTTCTTTCTTCAGAAGGATGGAATGACAATTTTAAACCCAGGAAGTCTATCTTTTCCACGTCAGGAGGGAAGACGAGGCAGCTATATGATCATGGAAGTCGATGGGAACGGAAAAATGAGTTTTGAGCAAAAATATCTATAATTGTTCTAATTATCAGAAAATTAAAACAAAAGAAACGATTTGTGCACTCTTCTCATGGAAAACAGGTAAAAAAACAGTCGCAAAAAAGTAAAAAAACTTTAAAAAACCTGTTGACTTTCTAAGAAACATGCCATATAATATATCTTGTCGCTGCGGGAGATACGAAAGAAACACAAAGCCGCAGAGGCAAGATAATAAAACTGATATCGGGGTGTGGCTCAGCTTGGCTAGAGCGCCTGGTTTGGGACCAGGAGGTCGCAGGTTCGAATCCTGTCACCCCGA